>Ga0335082_10000039_pt1 | contig 124990 bp, 116 predicted proteins | sample Lox_Sample_41_FD_206718 | JGI IMG/M metagenome (GOLD analysis project Ga0335082, IMG submission 206718) | Soil microbial communities from Loxahatchee National Wildlife Refuge, Florida, United States - Lox_Sample_4.1 | ecosystem: Environmental > Terrestrial > Soil > Wetlands | place: USA... | reverse complement strand
CCTCCGAGGACCGGTACCTTGCTTGCATGGATTGTCATGGATACGTTGCTTGCGAGGAGAATTTCGCGGGCGTGGCCGATGAGACCGAAGCCGGTGATGTCGGTCATCGAGTGGACGACAAGATCGGTGTTGGTCGTCGGTTGCTGGTCGTTCGCGAATTTTTCAATCACTTCAGCTGCTGTCTTGTTCAGCGTCGTCATGGACGCGATTGCGGCGTCGATCCAGGGCTGCTTGGCCTTTTCTCTCTTGATTGCGGTGGAGATTACCCCGGTGCCGATCGCTTTCGTGAGGATCAGTTTGTCGCCCGGTTTCGCGCCTGCGTTTTGATAAACCTTCTTTGGATGAATCAGGCCCGTGATGGAGTATCCGAACTTGGTTTCTTCGTCTCGGATGCTATGGCCGCCGATGATGGTGCATCCGGCTTCCATCATTTTTGAGAGACCACCGGCAAGGATGCGTTCGAGAATATCGAGATCGGCTTTGTCGGGGAAGCAGACTAGCGCCAATGCGGTGAGCGGGCGTCCGCCCATCGCGTAGACATCGCTTAATGAATTCGTCGCGGCGATCTGGCCGAAGGTGTACGGATCGTCGACGATCGGCGTGAAGAAATCGACGGTTTGCACAAGCGCCTGGTCGGGGCTGAGTTGATACACTCCGGCGTCGTCGGCGTGATCGAAGCCGACCAGGACGTTCGGATCGTGTTGCCGGGCTAATTTCCCAAGCACTTTGTCCAGCGCCGCTGGACTCAGCTTGGACGCTCAACCCGCGGCTTTGACTGACTCCGTCAGGCGGAATGACTTTGTTTCGGGCACGAGAGCCATTCTAATGCCCCCCAGAACTATTCACCACGGAGACACTGAGGCACAGAGAAATCTTGTTCTTTGGCTTGTGGTCGGGACGGGACGGAGCGGAAGTACTCACGGCAAGGTCGCGTCGCAGGATGGGAGTGACGTGCTCGCTGCTTTAGGGATCCTTCGACTACGCCGCGAGCCGCTACGCTTCCCCGCGACTGCGCTCAGGATGACAAATGAAGAACTATTTGGTTGTGACGTCGATGATCTTGATGTCGGGATACTGATGGTTCCACTGTGCCGAGATGCTATCGAAGGTGAGGCGGAAGGGTTCTGATTTCCCCGGCCCTAACGGGGAGGCGTTCAGATCGACTGGCTCGTTGTAGGCGCCGTTTGAGCGGATTACGCGCAGCGGGAGCTCTTCCCGCTGAGCGAGCTGTCCCATCGAATCCTGGAAAATTACCTGCACGATTACGCGCGTGACCGTCTTGTCTCCCGTGTTTGTGATCGAACCATCGATGTAGCTGACGGTAGCTCCGACGAAGTTTTCTTCCGCACTCATTTTGAAGTCGGAGAGTTTGAGTTGCGAAATGTACTGCGAAGGAGTTGCGACTTTTTTGGGCGGCTCGCGGAGGAGGTAGGCCAGGGCCAGCATGATTCCGATGACAATGACGACTGCACCGACGATGATCAGGCGGCTATTGTCCCGCTCTTCCGCGACTGGAGTTGGCTGGCCGAGAGTACCCATGGGAGAAATTGTAGGACGTTGAGGGATGGATGTCGATTTGGTGCGGTACAAGGGCTAAAGCCCTCTTTTGGAGCGGTGCCTGACGCGGCGCTAAAGCGCCGCTCTTCCACGATCACTAGCGCGCGTTCAGGATTTTTGTGGCGGTTCCGTTGTAAACGTTCTTCAGGATCTCATCGTTCAAGCCAAGCCCGTACAGCGGCCAGTGATATCCGAACTGCTCGAATTCGTAGAAATGCTCGTCTTGCGATTCTAGGATGCGGAAAGTGATGCGGTACATGCTGGTGTCGTATCCCATGTCGGTGCCGTAGACCAAGCGATCTGAATACTTCGCGTAGAACTGTGAGGCGAAGCGCGGGATTGGTGCGGTCTCGGCGTAACGCGCGGAGATGTCGGCGTAGAGGTTTGGATTGCGATCGAAGGCTTCGCCCAAGTGCGCGAGGTCATAGTCGAGATTGGCGAAGTGGCAGGCGACGAACGTCGTCTTGCGATGGCGGGCGGCGGTGCGTTCGAGGATATCGACCATACCTGTGAGCTTGACGATGTTCGGCTGATTGTCGAGACGCCATGTCCACGCATTCATCAGGCCATCGTTGTGGTTGTCCATGGGCTGGTACATCCAGATGGGGTCGGCGACATGAAGGCTGATGGGCATGTGCAGTTCGGCGGCCTTTTCCCAGATGGCGTCGACGCGCGGATCGTCAGGATGCAGGCCAGGGGCGGTGGACTTGCCAGAGCGCAGGCCCTGACCTTTGTCGTGGATTTCGCCAATACCCTTCGCGCCTTTTTCTTTGCAGCGCTCGAGTTCCTTGACGGCAGAGTCGGGAAAGGCGTTCGTGTTGTGTCCTGTGAAATCGAGGCCGCACCAGACTTCGAAGCGATCGGGATACTTGGAATATTTTGCGTAGACGTCATCGAAGGGCTTGCCCGTGGTCATGGTCAGCACCATGGACTTCTCGACGCCCACTTCGTCCATGTTCTTGATCCAGGTATTAATCTCGGCGTCGGTCTTGGGCTCGGGATGCGAGTGCATGTCGATGATTGGATATTTCGCTTTATCGACGCGCGTGACCGGGACCTTGTAAATCGAGACTGGGCGGTAGTCCTTGAGGAGGATTGTCTTTGGATTAGGGGCGGCTGCCGCTGCGGTTTTCGAAACTGTCGATTTCGTTTCTTCGGCGGCGAACGCAGCTGATGGAATTGCGAGCGCGAGTCCGGCGGCGTTGGCGGATTTCAGGAATGAGCGGCGGTTCATGGAGGGCTCCGTTGCCGATCAATTTGCGAACGGCAGATTATAAGCTTGCGGAGGCAGAGCATTCAGGCGGAGCCTCTCAGTATTTTCGTGGTGTGAGAGACGTTAAATGCTTTGGCTTGGGAGAAAGTCAGAGTCCCCACTTCTCGCGCAGAAGGCGCGCGAGAAATGGGGCACCCATGTGACGAGACTATTCGCCGCCCACCATCAGGCCGTCGATGCGGATTGTCGGGGCCGCGACCGAGCCGCGGAATTCGAGGTCGCTGGCGATGTCGGAGATGTTGAAGAACAGGTCTTTCAGATTTCCCGCTACCGTGATTTCTTCTACCGGAAACGTCAGCTCACCATTTTGAATCCAGAGGCCGGAGGCGCCGCGGGAATAGTCTCCTGTTACGAGATTTACACCTTGGCCGAGGAACTCTGTCACATATAGACCTTCTCTGATTCCCGCGATGAGATCCTTCGGGTTCTTCGGACCCGGTTGCAGGAAATAGTTTCCGGGGCCAATGCCGGGAGTTCCGGCTAATCCTCGCGCGGCGTTCGCTGTTGTTTGCAGGCCTAGTTTTTTTGCTGTGTACGTATTTAGAAGATATGACTTCAGCACACCGTTTTCGACGACGACCGTGCGGCGCGTGGGGATGCCTTCGCCGTCAAAGGGACTCGTGCCGAAACCGCCGGGGACGGTGCCATCGTCGATCACTGTGACGTTGTCGCCTGCGATTTTCTGTCCCAACTTTCCTGCGAGGAAACTTGCGCCGCGATAGACGGAGTCTCCGTTGATGCCTTCGAAGATGTGCTCGAGGATTGAAGTTGAGACCATCGGATCGAAAACGATCGGGACTTTGGCGGTTTTTACTTTTTTCGCACCGAGGCGGCGGAGGGTTCGTTGGGCGGCTGTGCGTCCGACTTGTTCGGGGGCGTCGAGTTTCTTGAGCGTGCGCGCGACGGAGAACCAGAAATCCCGCTGCATCGCTCCTTCTTCTGACTGTGCGATGGGAACTGCGGCCGTCGAACAGTAGGAACGCTTGTATTCACCGACGAAGCCGTGCGAGTTGGCGAGGACTTTGTGTCCGGTGGCGGCGTCGAAGGATCCGCCTTCGGAGTTCTTGATGCGCGGGTCGAAATCGAGGGCGGCTTTCTCGGCTCGGCGGGCATAGTCAATACGATCGGCGCCGGGAAGCGAATAGACGTCTTCGTGATAGAGATCGAGGTTGCTTGTGAGTTGTCCGAGTTGATTGGCGGCGGGAATTCCGCCGAAGGGATCTTCGGAGGTGATCTTGGCGAGTTCGAGCGCGGACTTCACCATTCGGTCGAGACCCTCGCGGGAGAAGTCACTCGAGTAGGTGCTGGCGGCGCGTTGTCCGAAAAAGACGCGGACTCCGATGGATTTGGAGCCGGATTCCTTCAGAGTCTCGACCTGGCCGAGGCGGACGAGCGTGGAGAATTCGTCGCCTTCACGGACGACGCATTCGGCGGCAGTGGCGCCGCCTTTCATCGCGCGGGAAACGATGTCGGTCGCGACTTCTCGGAGGTCAGTTTCGAGTTTCGAGTTTCTAGTTTCGAGTTCTGTTGGCATAAGGAATTAACACCGCTGAGTTACGCGAGGACAAAGACAAGAAATGCACAGGTCCTTCGCTTCGCTCAGGATGACAAATCAAAAGCAGATTCCTCGTCGCTTCGCTCCTCGGAATGACAAAACTTCTGAATATCCTCGGAGTCCGCGTACATCCGCGCGAAGAAGTTCACTGCATGAAACCGCCGGTATCTTTTCTGGCGGTGCCGCCTACCGTCAGGCGATCCACTTTCAGCGTTGGGATGCCTACGCCTACGGGGACTGCCTGCCCATCCTTCCCGCAGGTGCCTACACCTTCGTCGAGCTTCAGGTCGTTGCCGACCATGCTGACTCGCGTTAGAACGTCGGGGCCGTTGCCGATCAGCGTGGCACCCTTAATCGGCGCGGTGATCTGGCCGTCTTCGATCATGTAGGCTTCGCTTGCGGAAAAGACAAATTTGCCGTTCGTGATGTCGACTTGGCCTCCGCCGAAGTTCACTGCGTAAATGCCATGCTTCACCGAGCGGATGATGTCTTCGGGATTGTCATTTCCAGCGAGCATGTATGTATTCGTCATGCGCGGCATGGGGATGTGCTCGTAGCTTTCGCGGCGCCCGTTGCCGGTGTCGGCGATGCCCATCAGGCGCGACGAAAGTTTGTCGCTGAGATATCCCTTGAGGATTCCCTTTTCGATCAGAACGGTCTCTTGGGTCGGCTCGCCTTCGTCGTCGACGTTCAGCGATCCGCGACGCCAGGGCATGGTGCCGTTGTCGACCACCGTGCATTTCTCGCTGGCGACGCGCTTGCCAATCAGGCCGGCGAATGCTGAAGTCTTCTTGCGGTTGAAGTCGGCTTCAAGGCCGTGACCAACAGCCTCATGCAGCAGGACACCAGGCCATCCAGGACCGAGGACGACTTCCATCTCTCCAGCGGGAGCTTCGCGGGCGTCGAGCTGCAGAAGTGCCTGACGCGCAGATTCCTTCGCGAAGAATTCGGGATTCTTGTCGCCAAAGAAGAAGTCGAGAGCGACGCGGCCTCCGCCGCCAGAGGTGCCGCGGGCGGAGTTGCTTTCGGTTTTGGCAATGCAGCTCACGTTCATGCGGGCCAGCGGCTGCGAGTCTTCCGCGAAAGTGCCGTCGGAAGCGACGACAAGGATGTTGCGCAGTTCGTCTCCGTAACTGGCGCGGACTTCTTTAATGCGTGGATCGTAGGCGCGGGCGGTCTTGTCGGCGCGCATCAGCAATTCGACTTTTGCGCTGATTTCGGCATCGACTGACGGGAGCGTGACGGGATACAGGCTGCGAGCTTGCGATTTCTGGAACCCTTGCACCGTGGATTTTGCCGGGGCGCTGGCGATCAACGCGGCGGTGCGGGCGGCGTGAAGGATGCGATCCGAAGAAAGATCGTCTGTGTAGGCGTATCCGGTACGCTCACCGCTGACAACGCGAACCCCGCATCCAGCGGAAATACCCTGGCTCGCCGACTTGATCATGGATTCGTCCATGGAGAGCGAAGTCGACGAGAGATATTCGAAATAGAGATCGGCGTAGTCGCCTCCGGCAGAGAGGGCAGCTGTCAGATAGCGCTCAAGATCGGGCTCGGTTAAGCCGTAATGTTCGAAGAAAAAGCGCGCTTTATCGGTATATTTATCCACGTTGGTTAGATGCCGGCGAGTGTAGTGCGGACTCGGGCGGCGTTCCCTTGGGTCTCATTATCCCATACGAAAACCTTCAACCACCAAGGACACGAAGGGCCACGAAGGAATGGGATTTGTCAGTTTGAGACTCTCCAAAGATTTCCACATTCTGCGATGTTCATTCGTCACAGACATCGCTAAGGCCAATGTGAAGAATGTCTCCATGACTCCGGAGTCCCTTACAAGGACGGTGCAGGAATTCCTAACCGAAGCCTCGGGCGCGGTTGTGCTCGAAAATGGCGCGGTAATGTTTGATCTCGCGGAGGCGAAGTATTCGATATCTGGCGAGTACAACAAGTGCCTGCTGCATCTGTGGTCGGCGGAGCGGAATACCGTGCGACGGGTGCTTGATGCGGAAGTGAAGAGCGGGACACTGCGGCTGGCGGTGCAGCGGCTGGGTCAGGCGCATCCGACGAAGCTGGAGATTTGCCGCGAGCGGGACCGCCGGTCCCCGTCGGCGAAGCGGGCTGCGCGAACGGCTTATGAGCACAAGCTGAGGCGGGCGATCGAGCGGCACTTTCCGGGATTCTCGATTTCGCGGCTGACTTCCGGAGTGGATCTGGAGAAATCTTTTGGGCCGATTTATGCGCGGGGACTCATTCGCCAGGGACAGACCGCGTTCGCTGTGCTGGGAGTGAATGCTTCGGAGATGCAGAGTTCGATTGATGCGGCCTTGACGTTTGGAATCCTGTGGCTCGATGTTTGTCGCCAAAATCCCCACTTCCCGCCGCAAAAAGCGCGGCGAGAAATGGGGCACCCATCGTGGGACGGGCTCGTTGAGGGATTGATCGTATTTGTCCCGCCTGCATGTTCTGCCCTGGTGCGGGAGCGGATGGCGAATCTGAATCGTGGGGCGGCGAAGTGGCGACTGTTTGAATTCGATGAGCGGCATGATGCTTTGGTGGAGATCGACTGCACCGATCGGGGGAATGTCGCGACGCGGCTGGTGCACGCTACGAACGAGACCGCTGCGCTGGAGCGATTCGCGGAATCGATTGCGCGAGTGCGGACGGTACTTCCGAATTGCGAAGTCGCGGTCTTATCTCCTGCGGAGATTTCGTTTCGGTGGCGTGGACTCGAGTTTGCGCGGGCGCGCATGGGGGCTGAGGCGATCACGTTTCAGAGCCGTCAGGAGATTGTGTTCGGGGTTGGAGCCGAAGAGCGCGTGCTCGAAGATCGCAACTGGGCCCTCTTCGTGCAGCTGGTCACTGCGTTGCGGGATGCACGACATCTGTACGGGCCACGGGGAAATCGGCTGTTTCGAATGCATCCGGAGCGGTGGCTTGAATCTCTGGTACGCGCCGATGTGAGCATGATCGACGAGCGGCTGGAAACAGAATCGGTATATTCGCAGGTGCCTGCATTTTCCGCGGCGGACCGGGCGATGATCGATGTGCTCACTTTGACTCGGGATGCGCGGCTTGCCGTGGTCGAACTGAAGGCGGACGAAGACATTCATCTCCCGTTGCAAGGACTCGACTATTGGGCGCGCGTGCAGTGGCACCACTCGCGTGGCGAATTCTTAAAGTTCGGCTATTTTGGTGGGCGCGAGTTGCCGGCGGGATCGCCACTACTGTTCTTAGTTGCGCCTGCGTTGCATGTGCATCCTTCGACGGATGTCATATTGCGATATATTTCGCCGGAAATTGAGTGGGCTTTCGTGGGGATTGACGAGCGATGGAGGGACGGCGTCCGGGTGGTGTTCCGAAAACGATCTGACCACCGAGACACGGGATCCCGGAGAACTTCGGTGGAGGTTGCGTGATTTGCTTGATCCGGGCCTCTCACTAACTTAGGACTATCAATCTTCGATTGGAAATCAAAATTCCCACTTCTCGCGCAAAAGGCGCGCGAGAAATGGGGCACCTACTCGCCCATCCTAATTTGTAATCGGGTTATTTCCAGTCCCCCAGTAGCCGCCGCACGTCTACCAACTGCGCAATGTGATAGGCGTTATGATCGGCTACCAGCAAGGCTTCCCGCAGGGTCGTTTGGCTGTCCCCCCATGGGATCTTGGCGAATAGATCTGTCTTGGAATTCTTCACCAAGTCCTGCATAGCTTTGAGGTCTGACTTGAATTGGTTGACGCTTTTTGTCCATGCGTCGGCGCTTGGCGGCTCAGGACTCTTTGGCCAGTAGCCTTCCGGCCATTTCGGAGACTCGTGTTCTTTATTGCGGCTGAATTCCAGGATGTCGTGTTGCGCGATTCGCAAGTGTTCGAGGATCATCCACGGGGAGTGCGGGAAATTCTCGGGCTTGGCTCCGCGGAGTTTGGGCGAAAGGTCTTTTACGGCGTCGTCGAACGTGGCATGGGCTTGGCCTCCCGTGAGGAGAGCTAGGATGTGTTCGCGTAGCGGTTGGTGCTGATCTTGCGGCATTGGGGCCTCCGCAGGTTTGGATGCCTGCTTGTGGCGAAAGGAAGCAAATCCAAAAACCACTACCACAGAGCGCACAGAGGAAAACGGGGAAAATCAAAATCCCCACCCCGTCGCAATGTGTGCGACAAGAGTGGGGCAGCAATTCCTCTATTTTTTCTTGCTTTACTGACGCGGTGTTGCCGCGGCACTCGTGGCTGGACCCTGCGCCGGCTCGTCTAAACCGTTTCCGATCGCATCGCCGGAGAGCACAAGTTCCACACGGCGGTTCTGTTGGCGGCCTTCCGCGGTGTCGTTCGAAGCTATCGGTTCGGTCTTGCCAAACCCATGGGCTTCCACGCTGCTCGACGCGATTCCCTGCTGCACGAAATAGTCGCGGACGGCTTGGGCGCGGCGTTCGGAGAGCGTCTGATTGTACTCATCCGTACCAACGCTGTCGGTGTGTCCTTCGATCGAGACGTGCAGGCTTGGGTACGCGAGCACGATGCCGGAAACTTTGGCAAGCCGCTCGCGGGCTCCGGCAGCGAGTTCGAAGCTGCCGCTCCGGAACAGGACGTCAGACATATTGGCGACGAGTCCGCGGGCGGAATCGCGGGTGGCGAGAATTGAGTTCAGCTGCTGCAACAATCGCGCACGAAGGTCCTGCTTTTCGCGCTCAGCTTGTTGGCGGAGGCTTTCAGCCTTTTGCGCGTCGAGACGGGCTTGGGCTGCATCGGCAGCGAGGGCTTGCTGCTGATCAATTGCAGCCTGCTTGGCTTTTTCCGCTTCTTCTTTCTGGCGGGCGGCTTCCTGCGCGGCGGCGAGCGCTTCCTGCTTCATACGCTCTGCTTCGGCTTTGGCCTGTTCGGCTTCCTGACGAGCTTTCTCGGCAGCCTGGCGGGCGGATTCGGCTTCAGCGCGGCGCTGCGCTTCGGCAGCGGCATCGGCTTTCGCCTTGGCTTCGCGAGCTGCTGCGGCAGCTTGCGCTTCGTCTTCCGCCTTCTTCTTCACCGCCATCAGGCGGGCTTCTTCGGCCGTCTCGGTCGCTTCCTTCGCGGCGACCGCTACGGTCTCTTTCTTCTGCTTCTGACGGTAAAGAGTCTCGGCGTTTAACAGCTGCTGGCCCGCTTTCGACAGAATTGAGGCAGCATATTTGTCGGCGTCGGCGATATGCGCAATGCGAACCGCGTTGCGAGCTTCAAACAGTTCAAGCGGGGTCTTGGGATCGATTCCGAAGATGGCGTCGTTGATGTGAGAGTTCGTGGCTGAATACGTGCCGCGGGGAGCGAGTTCGTACTTCGCGTCGACGTCGGTGGATGCGCCGCTCAGCGAATTGCTTTCTGCGACGACCAGGTTTCCGGGCTGGCTCACGGCGAAGTAGGGTTCGGCAGTGACGATCATGCCAAAGGTTTGCAGGTCCGTGTGAGCCTTGACTTCCGCGTTGCCGCGATGATCGAGCGTGAGTTCGCCGAGGTTAACCGGGCGTCCTTCAGGCGAGATCGCCCACAGAACATACGTCAGATATTCGAGGCCGAACTTCGTGGCGTCTTCAAAGCCCTGGAACTTGGCGTCGATTTCGAAATTGATCTTCTTGCCTTCGACCTTAGCTTCGCCGGAAGCGTTGCGCATCTGATCGCTGCCGTGGAAATCGATCTTGGCCGATCCACCCTGCAGGCGGTAGTGCGTCGCCTTAGTGGTGCGGGAGACGGCGGCCACGGGCGCCGGTGTCGGCGCGCTGGATGCCTGTGCTGCGGCTTGCGAGGCGTAGCTCGGCGGCGACGCGGTTTGGGTTTGCGCGGACGTCTTTCCCGACAAAAGCAGCGCCGCGGCGGCGAAGGCGAAGAGGGCTAGAGACAGTTTTTTCACAGGGTTCTCGATCTGGGGGAGAAAGAGAGCTTTCTAATCCTCTCTATGGTGCGGGATCTACGGATAGAAGCAAAGGACAGGAAGGGATGGGACTTTAGTAATCCCGGGCAGGCGATTGAAGCATTTTCTTTCGCCGCTTCGGGGGTTGGGTGTCCGCATGGCCTTTGCTTGAACTTTACTCAACGCGGGCGATTAAGGAATGGAGGCGATTACGCCTTTCGGGCCGACGATAAGGGCTCCTCCTCCGGGATAGGCGCTGACGGCGTTGAAGTCCAAGCCTTGTTCTTTCTTTCCGCTGATGCGGCGCGGGTCTGTGGGCGGGCGGAAGTCGAGGATGAAATCCTGACCGATAATAAATAAGCGTTGAGGCGCGGTGGGTTTCACACGAAGCTTCCTGCCAGCGGTCTCGGCCGCTCTCTGTTCCTCTGTTTGCTTCTCTGCGGCATCGTTTACTAACTGGTCAGAAGCGACTCCGGAGAAAAACGCCTGCGGCTTGATGTTGGAGAGCCTCCAGGTTTTGCCTCCATCGTCGGTGAAGGCGAGGTTGGGGCCGTCGTCGCGCGGATGCTTGTAGTCTCCCCCAGCGATGACTCCGTGTTGCGCATCGCGGAAGGCGACAGAGAAGATGCCGGCGGATTCGGGGCCATGCAGGACGGGAGTGTTGAACACTTCCCATGTTTTTCCGTGATCTGGGGAGTGGAAGACGCGAGCGGTTTTGCCTCCCGTGGCGAACCAGATGTTCGGGTCGGGGGCTGAAGCCCTTTCTCGTTGCGCGTTTGACGCGGCGCTGAAGCGCCGCTCTTCCACATTTTTCCTTAGGATTGCGATGCAGGTGTTGCTGGCGGCGAAGGCCCCTTCACCTTCGAGTGCTTCCGGCAGTTGTGACGGCGGGACTTGATGCCAGGTTTGTCCGTCGTCGGTCAAGAGGAGTTCGAATTTCAGCTTGCCGTTTTCATCCGGGATCGGGTCGCCCAGGACGATTCCGTGCTTTGGATCCCAGAAGGCGATCGAATCGAAGAATCCTTTTGGATTGCTGTTGGTGAATTGCAGGTTCCAATGTTGTCCGCCATCGGGGGTGCGGTAGATGCGTGATTGTTCACCCGGGCCGCTCGACATCAGGAAAGCTTCTTCGGCGGAGAAGGCGACGACACCTCGGAAATCGAGTGACGCGGTGTCTGGAACCTGTGCGGGGATCCAGGTGTGTCCGCTGTCAATTGTGCGGAGATACGTTCCGTGCGTGCCACTGGCCCAAGCGATTTTGCTGGAAACCGCGCTCACACCGCGAAGACTTTCGGTGGTGTGAGAGATCTGGATTTGAGGTTGGGATTGTGCGGCGGCAGCAGCAATCAGAAGAATGGGAAGCAAAAAGCGCATAGGCGGCATTGTCGCAGAAATGAGTATCTGAGAGTCACTACCAAATGCGTATTCAAATGGGTGCAAACGCTGCCTGCGTCGTCTGGATTGGCAGGCACACCCCCTTAGCTTATTCTTGCTCCCATGACAGTGTGCTCGTCCCAATTGGTTTTTGCTGGTCTTGTGTTCACGGTGATCGCAGCATTCGGGATGTCCAGGCAGGACGGGGCGACGAATACTTCGATTGACGAACCGGCGTTTCGTCTAACTCTGCCCGGACACTGGCGCAACAAACCATCATCTGATCCCAAACGTTGGATCTATGGCAGCGACGATCAGGAACAGTTGACAGTTTCCCTTTTGGGTTTAGGCAGCGGGATGAGCGCGAACGAGCGAACCAAGATGTTCAGGCGTCTCGTCCAATCGCGGAAACATGCCGAGAGCGACGCACCCGGCTTGACCGCCGTAACAATTACCGAGACCGCTTTTGGGGAGTCGGGAGGTATTCTCGCGGCTCGGTATGGCGGTACCGAACCAGCCGTACAGCGCCGTTTCATTTGCCTCATGCTCGGCAGCACCACGGCGTTCATGATTTTCTATTACGAAGCTGTTGGCTTAACCCAATCGGAAACTGATGCCCGAGCCAAATTGATTATCGACTCTGTTGTGGTGCCGAAATAGTCTCGTGCACAACTGTTGAAGCACCCGTTCACACCTAATTGACGCTGAGCGATAGAGTGTCCACCTGAAGCAGAGCCAGCTTTCGAAGCCAAACAGGATTTATGCCGCTGGGGGCATTGGCGGACGGGGGCGTCCGCCCTCCGCCACATGCGATCACTTTGCTGTGAAGTCGACGAACGATGCCTGCTTGCCGATGTAAATCCGCAACGTGCAGCGGTTGCCGACATGCGCGAACGCGACCTCTAGCGCGTCCGATGGGCTCTCGACCTGTGCAGTCTCCATCACGGAGCGTGCGATGTCCTGCTTGTCGTCGTAAGCCGCGCCGGGCGTGACGTTCTTGTTGACTGCAATGGACCAGTTCCCCTTTGCCGGGATGGGATAGACAGTGTACGCGCCCAGCGGAATCAGCGAGCTTCCAAGAGTGAGCGGCGCCTCGGTGAATAGAGTCATCGCGGTGCCGCCAGGCGCCCAGGGCTTACCGTTCTGTGGCTTTTCTTTCACCGGGACCGGAGTGTAGCGAATGTAGACCTGCCGTCCGTCATCGAGATTACAGCTTGTGGTTGATTGATTGCCAGACTGGGCGCAGAGACAGGGGCTCAACAATAACGTTATGAGTACAGCTCTCCAGACGTTCGTGGCCGACATGGGTTGGAAAGCCCTCCAGCGCAAAAGTTTAGCGCCGGATGGGGATTTTGGGGAAGGAATTTGAGCGTCAGGCGCTTATCGGCGCAGGCCCCTCGCCGCCTTCAGTTTTGCTGCCAGCGGACAGCCGATTCCTCGCTTTGCTCGGAATAACAAATGCGAAAGGGGGAAGTCTCGTTCGTCCATGCGCCTTTGGTGACGTTTATTGCGGGCGGGACGGTTGCTAGCGTCATTGGCAGGCACGGGTGCGTCAGGTGCCACCGAAGGGGAGTCAATGGCAAAGGCAAAGTTAATGATTCTTTATGGCGAAGGGGATGGAGATGTTGTAGCGGAGCTTGCAACCGCGCTTCAGAAGGCCGGGCACACAGTGCAGCAGGCGATCGGGCGCAAAGCAGCCGAGGAAGCGCTCAAGAAATCCAAGTTTGAATTGGTTGTGCTGGGATCATCGATGAGCCGCAATGACCGGCATCATTTGCCCTATATGGTGAAGAAGGCGAATGCCGAGACGCAGGTTTTTGTGCTGCACGCTGATGGAAGCCGGCATCCGTATGTTGATGCATGCGTTGACACAGGAACGAGCGTGGAATCGATCCTGCATAAGATCGAGGGCATGAATCTGGGTGCACCCGCGAAAGCGGCAGCGGCGGGCGCTGGAAAGTAAAGTACCCGGTACGCAGTTCCTCCCAGTTCGAATTGCGAGTTCGGAGGTAAAAGCTTTTTTGCGTGGAAGCTGAAAATAATGCCAGCTGAAGAAACAAAAACGCTCAATTTCTCTTGACAACGGCTCGGCTGCGATCATAATGCAGCAAACAAACCCCCTCTTCCGGGCATGTGTCAGGAGCGATGTATGAGCGTGCTGGAACTCTGTGACCGCGAAATTGCTGCCATAAGCCTCGACGCTACCGTCGCCGAAGCTATCAACAAGATGCTCGATCACCACGTGGGAGCAGTCGCTGTCGTTGACAGTGATTACCGAGTCGCGGGCATTTTCACCGAGCGCGACGTTCTCCGCAAAATGTCGCTCAGCCGGATGGATCCGCAAACTACGTCCATCCGTGAACTGATGACGACGCCGGTGGAAATGGCCACTCGCGATACGGGCGCAGGCGAGGCGCTGAGCATCATGCTTGAGCGCCACTTCCGCCACTTGCCAGTTGCCGACAACAACGGCAAGCTGCTGGGCATTCTATCGATCCGCAATCTGCTCGAGTGGCGCGTCGACGACCTGAGCCATGAACTCGACTCGCTCGAACAGTACATGGCGAACGACGGCCCGGGGGGATAGCCCCGCAGGTCGCTCAATGAGGAGGTTCGATTAAGGGTTGTCATTCCGACCCCGGAGCGCAGCGACGGGCGGAGGAATCTCATCGCTTGTGCTATTTCTGCCGCTGCAACTCCCGGTAGGCTTCACTCTTCGAAATCCCACGTTCTTTTGCCAAGCGTTTGAGTGCGGCTTTCTCGTCGACCTTCTCTTCGGCCATGATCTGTCCAAGACGTTCCCTCACGCCGACGTGGACGGCCGCAGCCTGGGATTGAGGCTCAGCCTTACCGATCAACAAAGTGATCTCTCCTTTCACAGCTTCGCGTTCACGTAGAGTCTTCAAAACGTCAGTAGCCCGGCCCCGAATAAATTCCTCGTGCAGTTTCGTCACCTCGCGTGCGATCACGACCGCCCGAGCCTCGCCCAACACCTCGACAATGTCCCGCATCGTCTCAACAATGCGATGCGGAGCCTCATAGAAAACTTGCGTTCGCGGAGAGCTATTGACCATTTCCAGCGCAGCCCGTCGCTCGCCACGCTTGGCTGGCAGAAATCCGCTGAAGCGGAATGAGTCAGTTGGCAGTCCACTCGCGACCAGAGCCGATAGAAATGCAGATGCACCTGGTACCGGGACAACCGGGATGTGATGCCGAATTGCCAGCGTGATCAGTCGATACCCCGGATCCGAAATCCCCGGCATCCCGGCGTCTGTTACAAGGGCTACGCTCGCCCCCTCCTGCATCTCCTTCACGAGTTCAGCCGACTTGGTGATCTCGTTGTGCTCGTGATAGCTGGTCGTCTGGGTGGCAATAGCGTAATGGTTGAGCAATTTCTGCGTTTGCCGAGTGTCCTCGCAGGCGATTACGTCGACTTCCTTCAGCACGCGCAGAGCGCGCAGGGTGATGTCCTCCAGGTTGCCGATGGGAGTGGCCACCACGTAGAGTGCCGGGCCTTCGCGCGAAGCGTGCTTTCCAGACTGTGCGGCTGCCGAAGACTCGCGTTCGTCGTGCATGGCCGGAGTCTATCACCGCTTCGACGAAGTGCAGGCTGGCGCCTGTCTCTATTGACGAAGAGTACTTTGTATTGTAAAGTAACTCGATGATCGACGCCGCAGAACCGTTCCTGACACCAATTCGCAAGCGATGGATTCCTCCGGAAATGACATCCGCACCGGCACTCGATGAAGACCAGCCAGCGGATCCCCTCGAGCCCCGTTACGCGCTCTTGATCAATCCGTTCTATCCCAAAGATGCAAATGCAAGCTTCGGGAAACACGTTCTCACTCCGTCGTTGGCCCTCACCAGCTTTGCCGCCACTACTCCTGAAGAGTGGCGCGTCGAATACTGGGATGAGAACCTTCTGCATGGGCGGCCGCCGTGTAATCCCATGCCGCGGGTCGTCGGCATCACCGTGCATCTCACCTTCGCGCGGCGAGCTTACGCGTTGGCAGACTGGTACCGTGCACGCGGATCAAAAGTCATTCTGGGTGGCCTGCATGTGCTTTCTTGTCCCGAGGAATGTGCTCCACATGCGGACGCCCTAGCGCTCGGCGACGGTGTGCAGTTGTGGCCACGCATCTTGCGAGATGTCGAAGCGAACACGCTGCTCTCCCGCTATGTCGCAACATACGAGAATGATTACCGGGATGACCCACCGCCGCGCCGTTCTATCCTGCCGCGTCGCAGCTTCCTGACCACGACCAGCCTGATCGCTACCCGCGGTTGCCACAATCGCTGCGGCTTCTGTTATCTCGCCACCGATGGTCTTCGGATGCCGTATCGCATGCGCGATCCGCTGCAGGTCGTTGAGGAATTCCAGGCTGACGATCAGCCGTACGCCGTCTTCGTCGACAATAATCTGGGCTCACGCCGGGATTACCTTCACACCCTATGCGCGGCACTTCGTCCACTCAATAAAATCTGGAGCGCGGCAGTCACAATCGACGTCACCGACGATCCCAGTTTGATTCGCAACATGGCTCTTGCCGGATGCACGGGAGTGTTCATCGGCTTCGAGTCGCTATCCGATGAAAATCTCTCCGACTCTAACAAGAAAACGCCGAAGACGTCCGACTACTCTCGCCGTGTCCGCATGCTCCACGACTACGGGATCCAGGTGAATGGATCGTTTGTGCTCGGCTTCGACCACGACCGCAAAGATGTGTTCGCAAGGACCGCTCAATGGATCGAGGAAAATCGCCTGGAGTGCTCCACGTTCCATATTTTGACTCCGTATCCGGCGACGCCGCTGTTCTGCCAGATGGAGGAACAAGATCGCATCCTGCACCGTGATTGGACGCTCTACGACACAGGCCACGCCGTCTTCCGCCCGAAACACATGAGTCCTGAGGAACTGGAGCATGGCTACGCATGGATTTACCAACGCCTCTTCTCGCACTCTTCCATCTGGCACCGGCGCCCAGAACAGTGGCAAGCCATTCCGCTCTATCTCGCCATGTCGTACCTCTACAAGCGCTCGAACCGCTTTTGGCATTTGTTGATCAAGCACGACCTTGTCAATCCAGTCTGGAAACCGCTGGTCGAACTGACTCGGCTCCGGCACGTGCGATACCGAAGGCGGCTTGCCGTGCAGGAAGTGGCAAGTGGCGGGCTGGGGCAGATCGTCTCCGCTGGCGTTTAGTTGGAAGGTGACATTCTCGCGGCCAACGCGTGATAAAAAATCAGCAGTCATCCGTTGAGGTAGTCCTATGGTCGAGAACGCAAACCGGCATCCCGCTTGGAGCGTCGCTCCATACTTCGTGGTCGACGACGTTGTTACCACTGCGAACTTTTATCGCGACAAGCTCGGATTCACTTTCGAACGATTCTGGGGAGAGCCTCCCTGCTTCTGCATGGTTCGGCGAGGAGGCACGACTATCATGTTGAAACAGGTGAGCGGTCCGGGGTTCATGCGCCACAATCGGACTCCCGATCCGGAAGACTTCACGTGGGATGCCTATTTCTGGATCGATGATGCTGATGCTCTGTTGGCGGAATACCAGGCTAAAGGAGTCGAGATCGTGCGCCCGATTTGCGACCAGGAATACAACATGCGCGAGTTCGACATCGAGGACTGTAATGGGTTCCGCCTTTGCTTCGGCCACGACATTTCGCGCTAGGGGACCTTCTGATCCTCAGCCAGCCACTCCACTGCTTCCGCGGAAGTACTCCGCCGCATCCGATCGCAGAAGCAAATAGGTAATGCCCGCGAAAATCACCGCGTGAACCACCAGTCCGTGAAATGGAGGGAACACGGTTAACGCCACATGGAACCCCATCCAGGCGATAGCCAACCAGCGCGCCCAATTCTGCCCACGAATCATGAAAGCTCCCGCCACCACGGCGAGCAACTCGACGAATTCGATCAGGAAAGCGTCCCAATGTAGGCTGCGTAACTCGGGCGAGTGAAAGATGAACATGACGATTCCCACCGCTATCAATAGCCAAGCCACGCCAGTCACCGAAATTGGTCGCTGATTCAAGCTCATCAATCCCATTCGACTCCCGACACATTATGAATCGAGTCACCGAAGAAAGTTCATGGGTGGATCAGAATTCTGTTGACAACCTATACTGTATTCCATACAGTGTGTGTCGTACACTGTATGACAACCAGCATGTCCAATGCGGAAGTCTTTGAAAATCTGAGACTTGAGCTTCGCCGTGGTTGCTTGACTTTGGCTGTTCTGACCCAACTTCGAACCGAGCGCTACGGGTACACACTTCGCAAAGCCCTCGCCGACGAGGGTCTGGAAATCGACGAAGGCACGCTCTACCCACTGCTTCGCCGCCTCGAGAGCCAGGGACTGCTGGTGAGCGAGTGGCGCGAAGAAGAGCAGCGCAACAAACGCTTTTACAAGCTATCGCCAGCAGGCAAAGAGACCCTCACGCAGTTGTTGGCGGAATGGGAACGCATTAATACATCTCTATCGAAGATTCTTCAAGAGGTATAACGCAATGAGCCCGTCGAAAAATCCGCTCGAACTTGTCGACCGTTACCTCAATGCCGTCCGATTCTGGCTGCCGAAAACGCAGCGCGAAGAGGACGTGCTCGCCGAACTCGGAGACGATTTGCGCTCGCAAATCGAAGCGAAAGAATCAGAGCTCGGACGTCCCATCACAAAAGAAGAAGTCTCTGAAATCCTGAAGCGTTGCGGCATGCCCATGATCGTTGCCGGGCGTCTTGCGCCCAAGCGTTACTTGATTGGGCCCACGCTGTTCCCGATTTATGCGTTCGTACTGAAGATGGTGTTGCTCTGGATCATTGTGCCTGTCTTTAGTCTTCATCGTGGGACCGGCAACACTGGTCACGCATCAGGGCGCCCTTGGAACAGCGATCGGCATGACCATCGGCAATCTGTGGTCAGCGTTGTTTATCGCAGCGGGAACCATAACCCTTGTGTTTGTTGTGATCGAACGAACGGCTGCGACCGCGAAGGGTGAATGCAAATGGGATCCGATGAAACTGCCGGAGGTACGCAAGCACGAGCGAAAACCTTCCGCCGTGCAGACCGTTTGTGAACTCGCCTTCAACTTCTTCGGCCTCGTCTGGCTCCTGCTCATTCCTCAAAATCATTTCTTGATTTTTGGTCCGGCCGCTGGATACCTGAAGCCGGGACCGATCTGGCATACGTTTTACCTTCCCGTTGTCGCCGTCGCGGCATACTCGATCTTGCGCTGCATGATCGCGCTGGCGAAGCCGCAATGGACATGGTTCCCCGCGCTCGGCAACCTGCTGCAAAACGCTTTCACGTTGATCATTCTGAAATTCATGCTCGCAGCTGCGAGCCATTCTGCTGGCGCGGGATGGCATCCATTCGTTGTCATCGACCAGGCCGCAACGTCCGCCCAAGCCCTTAAAGTCTCGGCAATCGTGAACGCATCGATTCTGCTAGGCATGGTCGGCACATGGATCGGCCTGTGCATCGCCGTGCCAATTCAAACCTGGCAATTTATGCGACGTCTCCGAGACAGCGTGCCGGACAAACAGCACGCGATGCCCCTTCAAGTGCTGTAGTTCCCAACACAACTCTCGTCATTCCGACGTCGCGAGCAAAGCCACACCGGCGGAATCTGATGTGGTCAGCGTCACGATCGCTGAAGACAAAGCGGATTCCTCACCGCTCCCGCCGCGCTCATTCCGCGGCGCCGAACGATTCGGAATGGCAAATCTGAAAGGTGCCGCGTCGCGGCTAGCTGCCATTCTTGCGGTAAGATCAAAGGTTATGACAACGCCAGCAACCGAGCCTGAGACGGGCGCGAACGCCGCTCCGGAGTCGCGCCCCTCCAACTTTCTGCGCGACCGCATCGCCGAAGACCTGAAGACAAACAAGTACGCCGGACGTGTGCAGACGCGCTTTCCTCCTGAGCCCAACGGCTACCTGCACATCGGTCACGCAAAAGCGATCTGCATCGATTTCGGCCTGGCCGACGAGTTTGGCGGACACACGAATCTGCGCTTCGACGATACGAATCCTGAGAAGGAAGACATCGAGTACGTTGACTCCATCATGGCAGACGTGAAGTGGCTCGGCTTCCACTGGGACGGTCTCTTCTACGCATCGGATTATTTCAATCACTTGTATGAATGGGCGATCAAGCTGATCAAAGATGGCAAAGCGTATGTCGACGACCTGACTGCAGAAGAGATTCGCAAGCATCGCGGCACGCTGACCGAGCCGGGCAAGGATAGTCCGTATCGGAATCGATCCGTCGAAGAGAATCTGAATTTATTTGAGCGGATGCGAGCCGGCGAGTTTCCCGATGGTTCGCGCGTGCTGCGGGCAAAGATCGACATGTCGTCGCCGAACCTCAACATGCGCGACCCGGTCATGTATCGCATCTTGCATGCGGAGCATCACCGCACGGGCAACGAGTGGCCCATCTATCCGATGTACGACTACGCGCACGGGCAGTCGGATTCGATCGAAAACGTCACTCATTCGATGTGCTCGCTCGAGTTTGCCGATCATCAGCCGATTTATCGTTGGTTCATCGAGCAGTTGGGCATCTTTCCGTCGCAGCAGATTGAGTTCGACCGCCTTAGCCTGACTTACACGTTGATGTCGAAGCGCAAGCTGCGTCAGCTCGTGGAGCAGGGCACCGTTCGTGGCTGGGACGATCCGCGGATGCCAACGCTCTCCGGTCTGCGCCGCCGTGGATACACGCCGGAAGCAATCCGCAATTTTGTCGCGGCAGTTGGCGTGTCGCGCACGAACGGAATCGTCGACCTCGCGATGCTCGAGCACTTTGTGCGCGAGGACTTGAACAAACACGCTCCGCGCGTAATGGCGGTGCTGCGTCCGTTGAAGGTCGTGATCGATAACTATCCTGAGGATCAGGTCGAAGAGATGGATGCGACCAACAATCCGGAAGACGCGAGCGCTGGCACGCGCAAGGTCCCTTTCTCGCGCGAGCTCTACATTGAGCATGACGACTTCCGCGAAGTGCCTCCGCCGAAATATTTTCGCCTGTCGCCTGGCAAGGAGGTGCGCCTGCGATATGGGTACTTCATCACGGCGAAGAGCGTTGTGAAGAACGCTGCGGGAGAAGTCGTCGAGGTTCACTGCACGTATGATCCGGCGACGCGCGGTGGGAATGCGGCTGACGGGCGCAAGGTGAAGTCGACGATCCACTGGGTCTCGGCGAAGCATGCCGTCGATGCTGAAGTCCGAATGTACGAAACCCTCTTCACCCTAGCAAACCTCGCGGAAGTGGAAGAGGGCAAAGACGTCCTCGACTATCTGAATCCGAACTCGCTCGAAGTCATCGCGCACGCGAAGCTGGAGCCCTCGCTCGCGAGCACCGCAGCGGGCACGCGCTATCAATTCGAGCGCCTCGGCTACTTCTGTGCCGATCCTGATTCGAAGCCCGGAGCGCCAGTCTTCAACCGCACCGTGGCGCTGAAGGATACATGGGCAAAGGTAGAGAAGAAACAGGGCGGCAAGAGCTAAGTATCAGAACTTCACAGATCCCCTCGAAAGTGGCTATAAGAGATTCACGCCAAGTGGATATTGCGTGGACTCCACTTTTCTTTGCATGTTATGAATTGGAGCGCCGCTTCGTTGCTTGCCGGATGGGTCACCACAGTATGCACCTAAGCATCCCCGCTTTCCTGTTCTTCGAGGTTTCCCGCACGGCCAACTCCATGTCGGCCGCCGGCATTGTGCTTTTGTTGGTTGGGATATTTTCAGTGCGGCGTTATCTCACAGAGGCTCGCGGTCTCGATAAAGTCGTCGCTTTGAGCAATCTCTGTTTCGCCATGCCGCTGGCGGCTTTCGGCGCGGAGCATCTCTCGGCCGCACAGGGCATTTCGCAAATCGTGCCGAAGTTCATGCCGTGGCCGCTGTTCTGGGCCTATTTCGTCGGCTTCGCTCTGGTGGGCGCGTCATTTAGCATCGCCACAAAAGTCCTGGCGTTCTGGGCAGGCCTGCTGTTTGGAACCATGATGTTTCTGTTTGTCGCCATGATGGACCTTCCCGGAACCGTGGCGAACCTACACAACCGGATTTCCTGGACGCTCATGTTCCGTGAACTCTCATTCGGCGCGGGCGGTTGGATGATCGCAGCAGCAGCGATGAACGGAACACGGGAGCAGAGCAAGAGGAGAGCCCTCGCCACCGTAGGCTGCGTGATCATCGGGGTCACAGCAGTGCTCTATGGCATCGAAAACTTTCTGCATCCCATTAACGTGCCCGGAGTACCTCTCGAAATGGTAATGCCCACATGGATTCCGGCACGCCCGCTCATCGGATATGTGACGAGCGCAATCCTCGTCGTTGCGGGATTAGGCATCCTGTCGATGAAGAAGTCGCGGATGGCGGCCACGTATCTCGGTACATGGATTCTGCTGCTCGTGATCTTCGTCTATGGCCCGATTCTTGTTGCAGGCCTATTGGATCCGAGCACTGCTGTCAAAGTGGAAGGGCTGAACTACTTTTTCGACACGTTATTGTTTGCAGGAACTGTGCTCGCACTGGCTGGTGCGCTAGAAGCTCCGGCGATCTCTTCAAGCGTTAAAGCAGACGCACATGTCCTTCGCTCCGAAGCAACAACGCACTCGTCAATGGCATAGTCGCAGCGAGCGAGTGTATAGGACCTTCGCTTCGGTCTGGATGGCAACGCCAGAGTGTGCACAACGCAGGCGTTACTTTGCTTTCGCGGCCCTTTCGGCGTCCGCGAGCATCTTGTCGAGGTCGTCCCGAGACAAATAGCGTCCATTGACGATGACGGCTGCAATCTTTTGCGTGTTGCTGATGTCATCAAGCGGATTCGCGTCCAACAGCACCATGTCGGCGAGCTTGCCCCGTACGATCGTCCCCAAGTCACTCTCGCGGCCAAGAAATATCGCTGGATTCAGCGTGGCTGTCTGCAGCGCCTCGAGCGGACTGAACCCCGCAGCTACGAAACGTTGCAACTCTTCATGCAAGCTGAATCCGGGAAAGATGTAGACGCCCGGCGGCGTGTCCGTCCCGGCCAGGAATGGAATTCCCGCGCGATGCATCTGGTTTACAACTTCAAGTTCTTTCGCAACGAATGCCTTGCGCGTGGCGAGATCGTCGACGTTGAAATCGTGCTCGATCTCTTCAGTGAATCGCTTCCAGGTCACGTCTTTCCAATTTGCGGGAACATACTTCGCGCGTCCATCGTGCGCGAAATCGGTCTGGTCAATCAGGTTTCCGCCGCGCTCCCAGACCAGCGTCGGGCACTGCCACGTCTGGTTCTTAGCGAGCAGCGCAAACAAAGCCGCGGCGCGCTTCGGATCGTAGGTGGATAAGAACTTCCCTTCGCTCTTCGTACCCTTGATGAACTCATCTTCCAGCGGAGAACTACCCTCGAAGATTCCGATCAGATGCTCAAAGCTCTTCTGCCCGGCGTCGGACATCTCCGAGGCTCGCACCGAGTCAGGTACATGGCCGACAAAGGTTATCCACTGCTTCTTTGCTTCGTCAGCAATTGCAAAGACCGCCTCGCGCGGAATCAGCGACTGCAACTTGATGAAATCGGCGCCACGTGATTTCAAATCATCGACAGCTCGTCGGCCATCGTCGGGGGTCTTCACGGCAATGGAACTCGGAAAGCGCGGCTGGGGCCCGTCGAGCATGGGGCCCGACATTACAATCCGGGGGCCAATGAGCGTTCCAGCAGAAATCTCCTTGCGCCATTGCTGCAGTACCTCCAACTCGCCGCCCATGTCGCGCACGCCGGTGATCCCGTTCGCGATGAACAGCGGCACCGTAACTTCCTTGCCATGCGGAAACCAATCTCCAAATACCATGTGCACGTGCATGTCCCAGAGACCGGGGATCAAGAACTTGCCATGACCGTCGATGCGTACCGCCTGGTCCGGCGTTTGCCCGGAACACTTCTCGTTGCCGACCACATCGACAATGCGATCGCCCTGCACAATTACACATCGATGAGCTTGCGGAGGCCCGCCTTTGACGTCGATGACCGTCACATTTTCGATGTGCAGTTCTGGACGCGACGCCTGGGCACTCATTGCCGCAGACAAGCAGCTGACAAGCGCGGCTAGAAGGAAGTTAATGTGCGCGGATTTCATCCCGAGCACTCTAGAGTTCCGGCGGCAGAACGTCAAACCCAGACTAGTAGCCAGTCCATCACTGTTGCGGCAGCAGCACATACGTCGGATCATTCATCGGCGTATTCAGAAGATCGATGACTGTGTCCGGAATACCTCCGGCCGAATCTAGTTCCGCAGGAGGCCCGAATCCCAATTGCTCAGAACTTTGCGAATGGATCACGCCATTCACGACTGTGAAAGTGCTTAGACCCACTACGGCGCTGAGGGCTGGAACAATCGAGTCGCTGTCCTGGCCGAAAATTGTGGGCCATCCACTTGAGGTCAAGTCTTTGGCAAGTGAGTTACCGAAACAAAGCAGGCGAATGGCGCGTGCCGTACCCGAAGTATCGAGCCCATCCAGCTGGCTTTGCGACTCGAGCCCCTGAATCAAAGCTGTCGGCAGGGGATGTGGAATAGGTTTTTGAAGCCGGATGAGCGCAGGGCTAAGTCCCCCGCCAAAGCCGTCGCCTTGCAGGTCGGCCACGCCTCCACTAGTCGAGGTTCCGTTCTTGAAAGTCACTGAAGTGAAACTCGGGCTTCCCGACGTCGCCAGCACACCGCGCACGCACTGGTTGTTGCTATTGAGCAGCATGGTCGCCAGTGGCGATCCCCAGTGCGGCGTGCCAATCGTGACCACCTTGTGGACAAAACCGAGCGTAAATGTTGTGGGATGGTAGAACTGACTGATCATGGGCATGGTTCGCGTGATGTCTCCACCCATGCTGTGCGCGACGATGTCGGCCTGCACTCCAGCAACCGGCACGTTGGCCGGATTCGTTCCGTTCTTGAAACTCAAGATGAAGTTATAGATCTGCTTCAGCACGGTCGGAGCGTTGTAAGCGAATCCCAGCGCGCTCGCGGGAGAGTTCGCGATGCTGCCTTGCGCCCAACTCGGCACCGAGGGCGAGTAGGACTGGATTTGTCCTCCGATAATGGTGGAATAGTCCGCCCTGCTGATGAACCAGCGTGGGTCAGTAATCAGCGGAGTGAAATCGTCCCATGACGCGGCACTAGCCCACAGGCCGTGAATCAGAACGAGCGGCGCTCGCAATAGCGTCACCGCAGTCTGGGAGGAGAGCCCCGTGTCCAGCGCTTGTACCTGCAGGTTGATAAATCGTTCAGCAGCATTGACATCCTGACCTTCCGGCCGCGGGAAATCGAGTGGGCTCCCATAAATGGCGAATGCCATCGGGCCACTCGTAGTCGTGACGGCTGTGATTGTCAGTTGGCTTTCCGTAAAGCTGCTCGTTCCGATCGCGCCCAAGCCTCCGTCCTCTACAGCAGAAGTGCTTTGACCGCCTTGGTCGTTGACCACGGTGATCGTGAACTGCTCGCTGACGGAGCTCGCGGGTATCCGGAGAACCAGCTCGCTGGCGGAGTCGGCCGCAGTGCCCTCGACCAAACGCCCTTTGCTGGCGAGCACGTTCACATTCGTGGTGACCGCCGCACCCTTGAGCAGTGAAGGAACCGGATCGAGCAGAGTAAGCTGCGGAGGCGCCGGCGACCCTGAACTCTCCTGACCGAATGAAACTGACGGTAGCAGCAGAGCGAAAACAATCACGATCAAAACAATAGAAGAAGTCTTGGCGGAAGCAGTGACTGACTGAACCGGCATGGCGGGCCTCCCCAATGAGCTACAACATGGAATTCGAGACGGGCTGGTAATGAAGCGAAGAGATTGTACAACGCTTTCAGGATCGGCGGCCTAAAGGCATGAAAGTTATTGCAGATGAGCTAGGAGCTAAAAGCTAGCAGCTAGGACCTGATTTACCCATGCACGTGCGGGCTCTGCGCAGGATTCGCATGATGCTGAGTCGCACCCTTCACGACCTTCACATCAAAACTCACGGGCAGAGTCTTGGGCGGAAAGCATTGTGCGTTGTCGCAGGCCTGATATCGCAGCACGCCCCGCATGATGTATTTTCCGGGAGAAACGGAACTCAGCGGCCGGACCGCCAGATTGATCGCGAAGTCTCCGCTATAAACATTCAGCTTCTCGTCCGGAGAGAACGGAAAAGTCAGATCTTTGCCTGCGGGATATTCAATTTTCCCGAGCACGATGTCGGTCGGTACATCCATCTTCAAAGCCGTAGGAATCAGGAACTCCGATTTCGGAGTGTTCGAATTGATGTGGAATCCCGAACCGACCCGGAAATCCAGTTTCACGATGGTCTGCGTGCCCTTCGGAGCACTAACCGTGTCCACGGGCGCCATCGTAACGGACGGCCCTTTTCCCGACTGGGCCCAGGATGCGCCCGCCAGAATTGCGAGCAATGAGATATGCGACAGGCGATTTGGCAAGTTCATGACGTTCCGCTGCCGGCGCCTCCGTCAGAATAGTAGTCCCCAACTCCCCGTGCGCCGTAGTGTCAATTCTGAGCCTGCAACAGGGGCCTCGGCGAGTTACTTTCGATCAATCCGACGTCGGATTTTAAGGCCTTCTTGACCGAGTCCTCAATCTCGCCGCGCCCCTTCAGCCCGATAATCCGGTCGGTGATCTTTCCATCTCGCCCCACGAAAAAGCTCTCCGGCAGCGCCGGGACGCCGCCATAGGCATCCCCAACCGCTTCCTTGCCCAATAGCACGGGATAGTTCACGCCCATGTCTTTGGCAAACTTCGCGATTTCGTCTTTTCCAGAATCGTCCATGGCCACACCGACAACTTGCAGTCCTTGCGAACCATACTGATTCTGTAGCTCTACCAGCCAGGGTGTTTCTATTTTGCACGGCCCGCACCATGTAGCCCAGAAATTGACCAGCACAGCCTTGCCGCGATAGTCCGAGAGGCTGATGTTCTTGCCGTCGAGCGTCTCAAGCGTGAAATTGGGAGCCGGAGTTCCGTATCCGAGCACTCCGGGTGGGTGATCGGTGCCCGATCGCCGCGCAGTATGGAATCCGAAATAGAGCATACCGGCCGCGACAACAGCGACGACAACAAGGGCCAAAGGATTGCGGCCTTTAGGCGGAGCGGGAGTTTGCGGTTGTGGGAGGTTCTGATTCGGATCTCCTCCGATTCCTCCCGGCATTTCAGGTGTAGACATAGAACGAGGACCTCACTACAACGCAAATCGATTTAGGAATGAAAGCCAGCTCGAAATGAGCGTGAACCGCCCGATGACGAGCAGTATTCCGAGGGCGATCAGCAGTCCGCCCGACGCGACTTCCAGCGCATGCATGTGCGAGCGGAAGCGGCTGTAAAACTTCAGAAAACGTTCCATCAGCAGCGATGTCAACAGAAACGGCACCGCTAGCCCGAGCGAATACACACCCAATAAGATGATGCCTTTGACCAAAGTGTCTTGCTCGCTGGCTAAGGTCAGAATCGCGGTCAAGATCGGACCAAGGCAGGGCGTCCAGCCAAACGCGAATGCGAATCCAATGACGAATGCGCCGATTGGAGTGCTGCTGCCTTTAACTCCATGCAGGCGGGCGTCCGTGTAAAGCGCTTTGATCTTGAAGATGCCGGTCAGATGAAGGCCGAAAATGATGATGACCACTCCGGCGACGATCGATAACGTGTGTTTGTACCGCGCCGCCATTTGCCCGATTTCGGTTGAAATCGCCCCCAGCGTGATGAATACGACGCTGAACCCCAAGATGAATCCGATCGAATTCACCATGACGCGCTTCATCAGCTGAGATTGAGCGGACTTCAATTCCTCCACACCGGCGCCCGAAATGAGCGAAACATATCCCGGCACCAGTGGAAGCACGCACGGCGACAAAAATGAAATCAGGCCCGCGACAAAGGCAGCGATGGGAAGAGGTAAGCTCGACATCGTCTTTATTGTACCCGTTGAATTCGACTTTCCTGAATAAGACGTGGAGGTCGCAGTTTAGTTGCAGATTTCACCCGGATTCGGCCGAGATTTTACCGGAATGCGACAACTTTCCCACTTTTTACACTTTTGATTCTTATCAGCCGACATTCAGGAGCAATTAGGGACGACAAAGGAAATGGGCGGCCGAAGCCACCCAAAGTAGGCTGCCGCTGAAGACGCTGAACAAAACTATTTCTCGCGAAAGACTTGGCCATCCTTCATGACGAATTGCACATTCTCGAGCATGCGGATATCACGCAGCGGATCGCCGGACACAGCGATGATGTCGGCATATGCTCCGGGTGTGATCATACCGATCTCGCCTTCCTTATCCAGCATCACCGAGGCGCGCGAGGTGGCGCTCTGGATGGCGTCCATCGGCGTCATGCCGAAATCAACCATGCGGATGAATTCCTGCGCGATGGGCTGAGTCCAGGAAATGCCGCCCATGTCGGTGCCGAAAACAATCTTCACGCCCGCCTTAAGAGCTTTCTTGAAGGAGACTTCGTGCGCTGATGCTCGAAGGCGGTCGCGCTTGCCATCTGGAGTATTCTCGGGAGCCCAATCCGTGTAGTAGACAGTCAGCGTTGGCACATACCAGGTGCCCTGTCTCAGCATTTGTGCGATCGCGGCGTCATCGAGGTCCAGGCCATGTTCGATGGAATCGCATCCGCCATCTAGGGCGCGGTGGAGACCGATTCCACTATAGGCATGGCAGGCAACCTTCCTGCCCCAGCCATGCGTTTCATCGACGATGGCGCGCAGTTCCTCGACCGTGAAGGTTGGCTGCGAGACAAGCTCCCCATTCTTGCCGACCCAGGAGCGGTGGGTCATATAGACCTTGATCCAGTCGGCGCCATGATCGAGCTGCTCGCGGGCGGCTTTGCGGGCTTCGACTGGGCCGTCGGCGATCTGCGCGCCCTTGGGCATGTCGAGCTCGGGAGCGTAGCCTTCGAGTTGATAACCGCCGGTGGTCGAGATCGCGCGAGTCGACACGAAGAGACGCGGGCCCGGAATATATCCGAGGTTGATCGCCTGCTTAATGCCGACGTCGCCGTAACCAGCGCCTTCGGTTTCGACATCGCGCAACGTGGTGAATCCCTGTTCCAGGGCACGACGTGCGGCGACTGTGGCTCGAGCAGCTCTCAAAGCCAAGGGTGCGTTCAGGATGTTCGCGTCATAGCCTCCCTGAGCGGGATCTTCTCCTTGCAGGAAGATGTGCGTGTGCGAGTCGATGAGTCCCGGGAGCACGGTTTGCTGGGAGAGATCGATCAGCTTCGCATCGGAAGGAATCTGGGTGCTGGAAGCATCGGAAACTCTCTGAATGCGATTCCCACGAATGAAGATGACTTGATCATGCTTTACCTTGTCAGATTTTCCGTCGATCAGCGTGCCCGCGCGGATGACTGTTACCACGGATATCGTCTGGGCAGGTTGTGCTGGCATGTTCACGGCGAATATCAGACACAGCAGGAACCAAAGATGTTTCACGGTGACCCCCCATTGGATTCGCGATTTTTTATGCGCGGGTGTGGTCTGGCATCGCGCACGATTTCGCCGGATAATTTTGGCGGGAAGGATTCTATACCTTCCGTCAAAGGGGTCGACCTTGACGCCCTCGCGGACTGCAGTTCTGATGTCTTTCAGGAGAAGTGTTGGCTGTGAGAATCCGTCTCGCCGTAATGCCAGACGCCGAACGCATCACGTCGCTGATCAACGCCGCGTTTCGCAAAGCCGAGGCCTTTTTCATTGACGGGGACCGCATAGAGACCGAAGCGGTTCGATCGTTGATGAAGAAGGGACAGTTTCTTGTCACCGAGCAGAATAGCGCTCACGTGGGCTGCGTCTATGTAGAGTTGCGCGGAGAGAGGGCCTACCTTGGGCTACTCTCGGTTGATCCTAAACTGCAGCGAACTGGAATGGGCTCGGCCCTTCTGAAAGCAGCAGAGGAGCATTGCGCGAAAGCTGGTTGCCGCTTCATGGACCTAAGGACTGTTAACTTGAGGACGGACAATCTCGCGTTTTATGGACGGCGGGGCTACGTAGAGACAGGTACCGAACCTTTCCCCGAGGAACTCAGTCCGAAGTTGCCGTGTCACTTCGTCAACATGTCGAAGCCATTGGTCTGAAATCATCCGACGAAGGCGTCAGCCTCGATCTCGACCAAGATTTCTGGGGAAATGAGCGCGCTGACCTGCACCATCGAGGTTGCTGGCCGGATGTCGCGGAACACTTCGCCGTGCGCCCGGCCGACTTTTTCCCACTCAGCGATGTTGACAACGTAGGTTCGGGTGCGCACCACGTCTTTCATGCTGGCGCCGGCTTTTTGCAGTGCGCTTTCGATGTTCTTCAGCGTCTGCACTGTCTGGGCGTAGACATCTCCAATGCCGACGATTTTGCCATCCGTGCCTGTGGCGGTGGTGCCGGAGACGTGCACGTACGAACCGACTTTCACCGCACGAGAGTAACCGACGATCGGCTCCCATGTTGTGCCGCTCGCAATGTTCTGACGCTGCATGACTTGCCTCCGAAAGCAGAATTCAATAGGAAGACAAGCGTTTGATGCGCGCGATCTAGCAGCCGATGCATGCGAGTGCCAGCAATCTACAGGAGATTCCGTGAAGAAGCGAGAAATCGATGATGCTTTGTCTAAGGAGTGAATCTCACAACTCAGGTGCGATGCCATTCCTTCTAACTCATCCGTAAAACGAATCGTGCCGATAAACAAAAGTCACTTGCGCTTCAACAGCAAATTGGGCTATGTAGTCACGCAAGTAGTTGGAATTCGGCGTATGGCAAGGGTTTCCAAGGGGGTCTAGATGATTCCGGAATCGCATCCGCTTCAGCAGTTGTTTCAGGAACTGGTGGGACGGCATTACGCGGAAGAGATCGGCATTCGCGATCCGCAAGTTGTCGCGTATGTCTCTTCTCTGCTGGCCGAGTTCTGCGATACCGAGCAACTCTATAAGATCCGCGATGCGGCAAACCGTCCGCTTGCGGATATCGGCGAGATGCTGCTTGAGTCGGATCCAGTCTATGGGCCCGCCCCGTCTTTCGATCGCGAGCGCCAAGTGCGCAAACACATCGGAGATTACACGCTGTTTTTCGCTGGCATGTTCCCTGAGAGCATCAATCATTTCCGCCTCAGGCGGCAGCGGCTCGAGAGTTTCGTCGAGTGGGTGAAGGCCGGCAAAGAGAGCTATTACGTCGTGTCAAAGTTCGAGCACTTCGAATACGCGAAGGTGGCACCTCTCTTTGCCAACCTCTCGCAGAATTTCGAGAGCTGCATTTACGGATTGAATATGGTGAAGAACGATCTCGAGGAGATGCAGCATCCAATCGTTCGCCGTACGAATGAACTCATCATGTAGCAAGCGTCTTTAGAGGCGCTCGTTGGAAGTACCACTGTACCGGTAGAAACTGAGCGCTGTGCTGCCCTGATCCATGCGGCGGAAACGGCGAAGAGTTCCAAACTCCTCGCCAGGATCGAATTTCTTCTCGTGTTCTGCAACCACCACTGACCTTCCCCAGATCAAGGAAGACTCACCAAGGGCGCGCAAAACGCTGGTATAGGCGTCGTCCATACGATACGGCGGATCCAGGAAGACAACATCGGCCGTGAAGCCATGATTCACGAGCCGCCGGAAGGCATTGGGCAATGATTCCTGAACAATCCGGAACCCCTCGCTAACACCAAGACTTTGCAAGTTTTGGCGAATCGTCTCGGCCGCGGCGGGTGAGTTCTCGATGAAGACCACTTCCTTAGCTCCACGGCTCAACGCCTCGATGCCGACAGCGCCGGTCCCCGCATAAAGATCGAGCCACACCGTATCAACCAATCCTTCAGGATTGCCCGCGGTAAGCACGTTGAACAGCGTCTCGCGAAGGCGATCGGAGGTGGGGCGAATATCCATTCCACGCAGCGAGCGCAGCGGGCGGCTACGGTATTTCCCTGCGATTACGCGCATGGATCAGTACTTTTGTGTGCGGCTTTCAATATAACCAAGCATGTAGAATAAAGGCAGCAAGGCCTATGCGAAGCTGGTCTATCTCTGTTGGACGATTGTTCAGTGTAGATGTCCGCATTCACCTGACATTTCTGATTCTGCCCGTTTTCATCTATTGGACGGACTACGCGGTCCACCAGGGAGCGGCCAGCGGACCACGTGATCTTGCACTGGTAGGAATCATTCTGGCGTGTGTAGCAGTGCATGAGTGCGGACACATGCTGGCAGCCCGTCGCTTCGGACTGATTCCGAAGGCGGTTATTCTGCTTCCGCTTACCGGAGTTGCGCTCTATGACGAGTCAAAGATAGAGAAGCAATCACCAGCGCTGATGTGGAAGCGCGAAGTACGTATCGCGGTGCTGGGACCACTTGCCAACCTGGTTATGGCTGGCGTCGCACTGGCGGTTATAACGGCGTCCGGTATCAATGTGGATTTGTTGAAGTGGCCCTTCCTGCAGGGCCGCGACCTCGCTCGTAGCGTCGTCTGGGCCAATCTTTACATTGCGGGCTTGAATCTTATGCCGGCGTATCCGTTGGATGGCGGGCGCCTGCTGCGCGTCTTCTTCGCGCGCACCCTTGACGTCGCGTCGGCTACGCGGCGTGCGGTTTCGATCAGCAGTGCGATTGCGATGGTATTGATTCTTGCCGGCCTCTTCAGCGACAACTGGTTGACCATGGTCGGAATCATCGTTTTTTCTGCAGCTCAACTGGAAGAACGCGCGCTGGTGTTCCAATCCGTGCTCGATAACGTGCGGCTTGAGGAAGTGATGCTGACGGATTTTGCGACGCTCTCGCCGGCCGACACGCTGGAGGACGCACTCGAAAAGGCTGTGCACTCGTTGCAGGATGACTTTCCCGTCGTTCGCGGCAGCGACATGGTTGGCGTGATCTCGCGGCAGCGGATTCTGGACACGCTGCGGGCGGAAGGCAACGGGTACGTGCAGGCCGTCATGAGCAAGATATTCGAAGTATCGTTGCGGGACGATTCGCTGGGCTCTGCGTTCCGCAAGCTGACCGCGCGCAGCTCCAGCATTATCCCCGTGGTTGAGGATCAGCGCCTGGTCGGAATCGTAACGCTGCAGAACCTCATGCACTCCATGTCGTTGCTGGCGGAAAGCCGCAAGCTTCGCCGAGACGAAACCGCCGAGTAGCTGCTTCCTAGATCCCCATCAGATCATTCAGCTCCGCCGTGCTCATGATCTGGTCAACAAATGCGAAGCTCCCTGTTTCTCTTACCCGGCGCATCGTCTCGACCAGGCCTGTCATGGCAGCGCGATAAGGCGACGTTGCCAGGCTAATTCTCCGCACACCGGCTGCTGCGAGTTCGTTCACCGAAAACGACTTGCCTTTGATTCCTACCATGAAATTGAATGGCTTCGATATGGCAGCACACACGGTTTTGACCGACTGCAGGTCCGGGAGACCCGGAGCGAACAGTACGTGTGCACCTACTTCTTCGAAAGCGCGAAGGCGCCGGATTAGCTCGTCGAGAGTCGGCCCAGCGTAGAGAAATGCGTGTGCCCGGGCGGTGAGCATGAAAGGGAATGGCAGCGAACGAGCGGCCTCAGAGGCAGCCGCAATCCGCTCCACCGCGCGTGAAAAGTCGTACAGAGGCTTCTCTGGCTTTCCAGTGGAATCCTCGATCGTGCATCCGACGAGGCCTACTTCCGCCGCCAGCATCACTGTTTCAGCAACGGTTTTGGGTTCTTCTCCGAATCCTCTCTCGAGGTCTGCGGAAACGGGCAGATCGGTTGAATCGACAATCGTGCGCGCGTGGGTGAGAGCCTGATCGCGCGTCAGACCTCCATCCTTGCACCCCAGCACCGCAGCTGATGCTGCGCTCGAGGTCGCGAGAGCCTGAAATCCAAGCCCCGCGAGGATTCGAGCCGAGATCGGATCCCATGGATTTGGGATGATGAATGCATCAGGACCGTCGTGAAGGGTACGGAAGCGAACGGCTTTCTGTTCTTGAGTAAAGCTCATGGTCTCGAACCTACGGTTTAGAAAACACTCGTATCAAATGTGAGCCACCGCTTCCCGCTTGAAGCCGGAAGGCTTCTAGAACAGGCGAACGGCCTTGGCTTGTTGTACGGCAGCAATTTCGCGGAGCCGCGTCAGCACCAGCTCGGGGACCGCGCCATCGACGTGAACCACAGCGATAGCTTCGCGAGGCTGGGCCGATTCAGATTCGCCACCGCGGCGACCCAAAGAAAAATCGGCGATATTAATCGACTCTTCCCCAAGAATGGTTCCAACCTTCCCGATTACGCCGGGAACATCGCGATTGCGAAGGTAGATCAGATTCCTTTCCAGTGGAGCTTCCACATCGATGCCGTCCACATGCAAGAGCCGCGGAGCCTCTCCGTGCAGCACGGCGCCTTTCACCATGTGCTCTTCTTTCGAGGTTTTGAGGAAGATCGAGAGCACGCTGCCGGCGCCTCCGGTGGACGCTTTGGCTTTGTGGGACTCAAGGACGTGCAAGCCTCGGTCGTGAGCAATGGTCGCGGCATTGACGAGATTGGCCTTCTCCTCGAGCGCCTGGTTCAGTATTCCTTTGATTGCGCCATTGCGGATCAGGTCGGTCTTCCATTCGGCAATGTGACCGCTGTAGCGGATGGAAATCTCTTCAAGCGAGCCTTCGGAAACCTGCGCCAGGAACGCGCCCATGCGGTCGGCAAGGATGATGTACGGCTGCATGGCTGCATACTCTTCGGCCGAGACAGAAGGAACATTTACGGCATTCTGAATCACGCCGTGTTTCAGATATTCCTTGACTTGCTGCGCAATCTGAACGCCGACTGCTTCCTGGGCTTCATGCGTGGAGCCGCCGACATGAGGCGTCAGGACGACGTTCTCTAAAGCGAGCAGCGGCGAGTTTCTCGGTGGCTCTTCGGCGAAAACGTCAATTGCTGCCGCGGCAACTTGGCCGCTCTTCAGCGCCGAGGCAAGATCGGCCTCGTTTACTAATTCGCCGCGGGCACAGTTCACGAGACGAACTCCCTTCTTCATTTTGGTCAGTGAATCGGTGTTGATCATGCCCGCAGTCTGCGGGGTAAGGCCGACATGCAACGTGATGTAATCCGCTGCGGCATAAACCTCGTCCAGTCCCGCCAGGCGAATTCCCTGCTCTTTCGCGACTGCGACAGAAACGAACGGATCGTGCCCGACGAGTTCCATGCCAAACGCGCGAGCGCGGCGGGCGACTTCCATACCGATCCGTCCCAAGCCAATGACACCGAGAGTTTTTCCACGCAACTCTGTCCCTTGAAGCGATTTCTTTTCCCACTTTCCGGCGTGCATCAGCGCGTCGGCGCGGCACAAGTGGCGTGCCATGGCAAGCATCATCCCGAGGGTCTGCTCGGCCACGGCTACAGCGTTTGCACCGGGCGTGTTCATAACCGCAATCCCTTTGTGGGTCGCGGCTTCGAGATCGATGTTGTCGACGCCCACGCCCGCTCGGCCAATCACACGCAGCTTGTTGGCATGTCCCAACAATTTGGCGTCGGCTTGCACAGCCGAGCGCACAATAAGGGCGTCGGCCGATTCCAAATGCTCTGGAAGTTTGCCGTCGAGTTGATCGGCCGTGAGTACGGTCCAGCCTGGTTCCTGCAACTGCGCTACTGCCGACGACGAAATCTTCTCCGCAACAATGATCTTCACGATGATCCTTTAAGGCGCCCTATTTTCACGAAAATTGATCGACAAACAATTGACGTTGAAACGACATTGCCCTGACAAGCCCAACTGGCGGCCTGTCTAGACTCTCCCTCAATGGGCCCTGCCCCTGGGGAGGACAATATGAAAACCGTCTGCAGCTTTTTGTTGCTGGTGGCAATCGGTATTACACTCGCCTGCGGCTATGGGTCTAAGAACTACAACACGAGTCCAGCTGCCGGAGCAGTACCCGCAATTTCCGAGTTGAGTCCCGACAACACCAATGCCGGAGGCTCGGCCTTCGCTTTGACCGTGAACGGCAGCAACTTCGGGTCGAACGCCAAGGTGAACTGGAACGGCGTCGGCCAAAACACCACTTTCGTGAGCGGTAATCAGCTCGTGATATCGATTCCCGCCGCCATGATTGCAGCTCCTGCAACCGTTCAGATTACGGTAACGAATCCTGCCACGACGGGTACTGGTCCGTATGGAATGGGCGGCGCGCTAGCCGAGACCTCGAAAGCAGTGACCTTTTCGGTCAACTGATTCGCTAAGGAACGAAAGCGGGCCAAACTTCAGGCGCTGGCCAATTCCTTCTTCTCGGACCGGGCGCGCGCATAAACTTGTTGCGCCGCCCGGACTGCCGCTCCATACTCGACTTCCTTATCGGTGACTTTGGCCAGTACGTGCTCGAGTGCGCCGAGAATGCCAATCGTGTCGAGATAGTCGTAATAGCCGATGTGAGCGATGCGGAAGAGCTTGCCTTTCATTTCGCCTTGCCCGTTGGCGACGACGGCGTCGAAGCTCTCGCGGAACTCTTTGACGATCTTGCCGGAATCGAGACCTTCGGGTGCGGTGATGGCGGTTAATGCAGCGGCCGGACTGGATGCGTAAAGCTTCAAGCCGAGGGCCTTCGCGCCAGCGCGAGTCATCTCGGCGCAGAGTTCGGCGTTGTTGACCAGTGCTTCGCGTCCTTTCGCGAGATCGCCTGCGCCCATTCCGCGAATGAAGTCGAGAGCTGCGCCCAAAGCTGCGAACAGAGATGTTGCGGGTGTGTACGCCGTTTCGCCCTTGGCCGCCGACTTGCGCTCCTTGCGAAGATCGAAGTAGAAGCGCGGCGAGGTCGTGGAATCCATTCGCTTCCACGCGCGCTCGCTGACCGCACAGTACGCAAGCCCGGGAGGCATCATTAGCGCCTTTTGTGATCCTCCGATGATGACGTCTACTCCCCAGCCGTCTACATCGAGGTGCGTTGTGCCCAGACCGGTGATAGCGTCGACGATCAGGAGAGAGTCTTTACCGTTCGCCTGCACGATCTTCGCGATTCCCTGCACATCGTGACGCGCACCCGTGGAGCTTTCTGTCGCCTGCACGAACACGGCGCGGATGTCGGGAGTGACACGCGCGCGGATCTCATCGAGCGAGAAGGTCTCGCCATAAGGAACGCTGAGGACGTCTACGTTGCAGCAGAAGGCCTTGGCCAAACCGGTCCAACGCTCACCGAATTTGCCGGCTGTGAGGACGAGAACCTTGTCTCCGGGCGAAGTCAGGTTTGACACCGAGGCTTCCATCACACCGGTACCCGATGAGGCCAGCACGAGAACGTCGTTCTTTGTGCCGATGAATTCCTTCATATCGGCCAGAACTCGTTGAAAAAGCGCCTTGAAATCGGCAGTTCGGTGGTGCGCGGTAAACGCAGCCATCGCGGTTTGTGCCGCTGGCAGCAGGGGGGTGGGTCCGGGAGTAAAGAGACGGTTCTTATGCAGCATAGAGAAGTCCTTGGATGTAGGAATAATCTTCTAGTTTACCGGAATGGTGAGGCATTAACGGGGAATTCTTGCGCACTCGGGACTTGCTCACCACGGAGTCACGGAGACACAGAGGAATCTAGAAACGATCTTTTTCTGTGACTCTGAGGGTCCGTGGTGAAGACAGCGAATTCCCCGTCTATAATCCCCCCATGCCCCTAGTCGATCAGATTCAAAAAGACATTGTCACCGCCATGAAGGCGAAGGATGAAGCGCGTCTTTCCACCTTGCGCATGGTCAAGAGCGCGCTGCAGTTGAAGACCGTCGAGAAAATGTCCCCCCTCGATGACAAGGAATCGCAAGCGGTCCTCACCACGCTAATCAAGCAGCGTAAAGAGTCCATCGAGCAGTTCACCAAGGGCGGGCGCCAGGAAATGGCCGACAAGGAAGCAGCCGAGATCGGGGTGATTGAAAGCTATCTGCCCAAAGCGGCCAGCGAAGCAGACATTGCAGCCGGAGTTAAAGCGACCATCGCGGAAATGGGTTCGCCGACCATGAAAGATATGGGTACGGTGATGAAGAACGCCATGGCGAAGTTCAACGCCGCCGGCATGCGCGTGGACGGAAAAATCGTCAGCGATCTGGTGAAGAAGGAATTGGCTGGAAAATAGATGTGTTACTCTTCACCGGATCTTTAGCGCGAGAGTAGTAAGCCGCTATTGATGTACGACGCGCAGCAGCTCTACGATTTCATCCAATTACAACGAAGGGATTCCGGAATGCGAAGATTCGCAGCCGTACTGACCGTTGTCGTTTTGTGTCTGACGTTGTTCGGTTTTGCCCAGACGCCGCGTCGCGTGGCCGTACACGCTGGCCATCTTCTCGACGTGAAGTCCGGCAAAATCCTGACCGACCAGATCCTCATCATCGAAAGCGGAAAAATCATCAGCAGCGGTCCGGCGGCCGATGCGAAGGTTCTATCAGACACAGTGCGAATCGAGTTGCCGAATGCAACAGTTCTCCCTGGGCTAATTGACGCCCACACGCATCTCACGATGGATCCGAAGTTCGGGTACGAGTCGCTGGCTATATCTATACCGCGCGAAGCACTCATCGGCGCGAAGAATGCACGCGCCACGCTACTTGCCGGATTCACAACGGTGCGAAACGTCGGAGCGTCCGGATTCAGCGATGTAGCCCTGCGAGATGCCATTAACGCCGGAGATGTGCCGGGACCACGGATGCTGGTGAGCGGCCCAGCGCTCGGCATCACGGGCGGACATTGTGACAACAACATGCTCCCGTCCGAATATCACGCCGTTGGAGATGGCGTTGCTGACGGAATCGCAGCCGTTCAACACAAGGTGCGCGAAAACATCAAATACGGCTCGGACCTGATTAAAGTTTGCGCGACGGGCGGTGTGCTCTCTCTTGGTGACAATCCGCAGCATTCGCAATACACGCTGGAAGAGATGAAAGCGATCGTCGCCGACGCCCACAGGCTCGGACGCAAGGTGGCGGCGCACGCCCACGGCGCGGAAGGCATCCGCTGGGCTGCCGAGGCAGGCGTGGATTCCGTCGAGCATGGATCGTACATTGATGACCCTGCGATTGCCGCGATGAAGGAGCACGGCACGTATCTCGTTCCGACGCTCTATCTGGGCGACTGGATGATCGACAACGCTGGACTGACCCACCTTCCGCCTCCGCTGCTAGCCAAGGCAAAGGAAATCATTCCGGCCGCCCGCAAGAATATCGCGCACGCGTTCGCCAGCGGAGTGAAGGTGGCGTTAGGCACGGACGCCGCTGTCTACCCGCATGGAATGAACGGGCACGAATTCGGAGTCATGGTCAAACTCGGGCTCACGCCATTGCAAGCGATCCAGGCGGGAACTGTAAATGCAGCCGATTTGCTTGGCTGGTCCGGGAAGGTGGGCACACTCGAGCCGGGAGCGTGGGCAGACATCGTCGCCGTCGATGGAGATCCGCTAAAGGATGTCACTGCTCTGGAGAGCGTGAAGTTCGTAATGAAGGGTGGGGATGTGGTGAAGAACGAGTACGGAAAATAGCTCGCGCAGATCAGAATCCCCATTCTCGCGCACAAAATGCGTGAAAATGGGGTACCCATTGATTGCTACGTCTTCGCCTGTTCTGTCACCCAGTCTGTGAGATACGCTGATTCCCCACTCGACAGAAGTGGCTTGCCTTCGAGCACTGCGTCCACAAAGTTCTCGATCATTGGGTAATGCAAATTCGGGTGAGATGGTAGATTTTCTCGGCCACCCGGATAGATCAGGTCCGGGCCATTCAACGGCGACATCTCGATCTCTCCTTCGGTGCCGCGGATACGGCATTCGTCGCGGCTGACCTTCGAGTGCCAGCGGACATCGACTACACCGCGAACACCGTTCTCATACTCGATCATCAGCGTTGCGTTGTCTTCGACCGCATAGCGATGAACGATATTTGAACGCTGCGCTTTTACACACAACGGTTTTCCGAACAGATAGTTGAGCACGTCGATCCGGTGAGAGGCGATGTCGAACAGCGGTCCGCCTCCTGCTTTTGCCGGATCGACCAGCCAACTACGACTGCCGCTGCCATCGAACCACATGTGATTTGTCAGTTCCGCGAGGATTGGCTTTCCGATCACGCCTTGTTCGATCAATTGCTTTGCGCGTTGGACCTTGGGATAGCAGCGGCGGTAGTAGGCGATTCCCAATGTCTTGCCGCTCTCTTGGGCAGCGCGAACTAATGTGCGTGCTTCTGCTTCGTTCATCGCCATCGGCTTTTCGCAGATCACGTGCTTGCCCGCTTTAAGGGACTGGATGGCTTGCGGCGCATGCAGGAAGACCGGACTGGCGACATAAACGGCTTGCACGGCGGGATCGGCGAGAGCGTCATCGAGTTTGGACCAGACGCGCACGTCAGGGTACGAAGCAGCTTTCCCGGGATCTCGCGTGACCACCCCGTAGAAATTGCTACGCGGCTCCGATTGAATTCCGGGGATGACACGGCGAGTGGTGATGTCGCCGATGCCAACAACAGTCCAATTCAGCATGCGCTAGTTTCTCATGGCAGAAATACCAAAGGCCGGCACCCAGGCCGGCCTCGGTTCGAAAAAATTCCCAGCTACTTCTTGGGCGCGATCGCGTCCTTTGCGGCCTTGGCGACGCGGAACTTCACGACAGTCTTGGCCTTGATCTGAATGGGTTCGCCGGTCTGCGGATTGCGTCCGGTGCGGGCTTTGCGATGCGCCTTCACCAGGCGGCCCAATCCGGGCACGACAAAAATGCCATTCTTCTTGGTTTCTTTGATAGCGGTGTCGGCGAGGTTCTCGAGGAACGCCGCCGCGGTTTTGTTGGGGATCTCAACTTTCTCGGCCAGAAGCCGGATAAGTTGTGTTTTGGTCAGACCTGCAGCCATACATCCTCCTCAGAAAAATCGGTTTAATACCAATCGGGGCTTATCTTATACCTGTGAGCCTGTGGAAAAACACCTATTTTACGCGGTTTTTCGCACTCACATGTGCTGAGAGGGGCATTTTTACAGGTATTTTTAGTGCTGCAAGCGCCAAAGTGCGCCTGTGATGCGTATCACGTGATACGCGAAAAAGTGTCGATTCACCACGGAGTCACGGAGACGGAGAGTCTGAATTCATGAAGGGTATTTCTCCGTGACTCAGTGCCTCCGTAGTCGAGGATTCCGGGATGCAATAATGAATGAGGGAGCCTGATTGAGCTGCGTTATTTGTGAAGTCCGGAAAGAGAAGCGCTTCTGTCCCGCGGTGCATGGGCGAATCTGCCCGCAATGCTGCGGCGAACAGCGCGAGGTGACACTCGATTGCCCGAGCGACTGTCCGTATTTGCAGCAGGCAAGGGAGCACGAGAAGCCGCGCTCTGCCGACCAGATCGACGCTGCGGGATTGTTTCTGCAGGTCGAACTCCCGGATCAGTTCATGTACGAGAAAGAGCATCTCCTGATGGGATTGACCTTTGCGTTGGCCAAATCTGCGCGCGCCGATCGCAGTCTGCATGACCAGGACCTGATTGCCACGCTCGGCATGCTTGCGAAAAGCTGTGAGCGGCGCATCGCCTCCGGCTTGCATTATGAGCAGCCGCTGACCAGTGAGTCGCAGCGGCGGGCGGCGATTGAAGTCGAGAACATGATCAAAGAGTACCGTGAGGCGGAGCAGAAACACATGGGGTACTCCACACTGAAGGATTCGGAGGTCCTGAAGGCGCTCGTGTTTCTGGTGCGGCTGGCCACTGGGCGTACGTCCGGACGGCCGAAGTCGCGGGCCTTTGTGGACTTTCTCTTCGCCCAGTTTCCTGAACGGGAGTCACCCGTACTTACACCCCAGGAGGCGGGAAGCCGGATCATCCTGCCTTAGAGCTGGAAGCCTTGGCTCGCGAACCGCAAGAGTTACTTTCGCGGATTTCAGCCATCTGCTTCATCACTGAGTTTTGCAGAATTTCCACACCTTTTGCCCAGGCGGCAGCTCCTCCAACAGTTCTCGCACGCTCTTATTGAGAACCGGATGGCAGGCATCGGGAGCAATCTCCGTCAGCGGCAACAATACAAATCGGCGCTGCGCCATGGCTGGATGAGGAATCGTCAGGTCGGCTGAGTTTATGACCCGATCTCCGAAGAGCAAAATGTCGATGTCGATGGACCGCGGGCCCTTCTTCTGAATGCGTTGCCGGCCGAGGCTCCGTTCAATGTTAAGGATCTGGCGTATGAGTTCCATCGGAGAAAGGTCAGTCTGCAGGGCGACCGCGCAGTTTAGAAAAACCGGCTGTTCCACAAACTCGACAGGATCGGTCTCATAGAACGAGGAAATATTCTTGACCGTTCCAAGCGAGCTCAGGTCCGTGATCGCCCGGTTCAGGTGATCTTCGCGATCGCCGATGTTTGACCCCAACGATAAATAAGCGAGTTCGCTCATTCCTCAGTAAAGCTGCTTGTACTCTTGATTAAACAAACATCATCCCGCCGTTACGAATGTTGAAATTTGAAAACAAACTGGCTGGCTTAGGGTCATCACCTTTAGTTACTAACGCGGATCGGCCCCCTGCTCCTAGAATCATCACATGACCTTGGAGTCGTTGCTGCTAAGCCAAGATCCCGAGTTGGTGCGCGTACTCCGCCCGACGTTGGAAAAGATGTTAATCGACGTGGAGGTCTGCCACGACGTACGGGCAGGCTCCGACATTCTGGTTTCCGACAAATTCGACGCAGTCATCGTTGACTGCGATGACCTAAATGGCGGACTGGCCCTTCTGCAAGGACTCAGGAATACGCCCAGCAACAAAAACTCGGTGGCCTTTGCCGTGCTGAATGGCAAGCGTACCACTACCCAGGAAGCCTTTGGGATGGGCGCCAATTTTGTTCTGCAAAAACCAATCAGTACGCTGAACGCTTCCCGCTGTTTCCACGCTGCTCTCAACTTCATGCTCAGAGAGCGGCGCCGCTATTTCCGCCAACCGGTGAAGATGGACGTCAAGCTTATCCTTGATGGAAAGACACTGCACGCGACCAGCACCAACATCAGCGAAGGTGGGATTGCACTGATGCTGCGGGAAGCCTTGCCAAAGGGAGCCGCACCGCACCTTAAGTTCTCGTTGCCAAAGAGCACACTGCAATTTGAGGTCGAAGCAGAGGTTGCATGGGCCGACCTCAAGGGACTCGCCGGATTGCGTTTTCTGAATGTTCCGGGCAGCACCCAAGCCGAACTGGAAAAATGGCTCGACGACCGCATGGAAGAGGACTTCCCAGGAAGCAGAGATCGCCTCGGGGCAGTTGGTGGCTCCGACACAGTCCACTAAAGCATTCGCACACAACAAAATCCGGCAAGCACTCTCCTGACTGGAGAGGAATCTCCCTTGTGACTTGCAACCGCGTTTCGACGTGGCAAGCTGGTCAGACGGAGACAACTGAATGCTGCCCAATGAACTGCGTATTGCAAAAGTACAGCGCACCCTGCGCTGGTTTGAAGAAGACATTCCTCTGCTGAATTTGCGGGTCCGAGACCTCTCCATGGAGCGCCAGCTCTCAGCAAAGAAATTCGCTGCGGCTATGATTGAGCAAACGCGGGCGGAATTGGACCGGCTCCTATGTGAGCAACTGGATAACTCGGATGCGGTTGATCAGGCCCAGTGCGAACCCGCGGACTAGCGAACCGGTGCCTACGAATCAGATGGCAGATCCTGCCGAGGCTTGTGCTGAATAGGCTTTAGTGGTCTCGTCCTGCTCCACCGGCAACGACACTTCGTCCCACATGGTTTTATCCCGCAGAATGCGAGATACCAACGCCGTATGCATCGCGTGACCTGCACGATCGGCCACTATCTTGCCCAGCAACTGTTTCCCTAGCAGCGCCAGATCTCCAACCAGGTCCAGAACTTTGTGACGTACGAATTCGTCCGGGAAACGGAGAGGCCCGTTCTCAATGCCATCGCGGGTGAGAACGATGCAGTTCTCGCTCGACGCTCCGCGAATCAGGCCCATATCCCGCATCGCCCGTTCGTCCTCTCGTGAACCAAAGGTACGGGCCGCCGCAATGTGCTTGAGGTAGCTACCGTTGGTCAATTCAACCTGAAAAGTCTCTTTTCCAATGAGTGGATGAAGGAAGTTTATAGAGTACGAGACCGAGTACGAATCCGCCGGATAGATTGCAATGAACTTGTTTCCTTCGCGCATCTCTAGTTCGCGGCGGATCCTCAGATACTTACGAGGCTTGCGCTGGCGACGAATGCCGACTTTGCGAATCATTTCAACGAATGGCAGAGCGCTGCCGTCGAGAATCGGCAACTCGAGATTGTCGAGTTCGACCACAGCATTGTCGATTCCAAGTCCGATGAATGCTGAAAGTACATGCTCAGTGGTCGAGATCAGCACGCCTTTTTTCATCAAACTGGTGGCGTAACTGACGCGTGCCACATTGCGGCTGATCGCTTCCACCTCAAAGCCGTCCAGATCAGTGCGGCGGAATACGATGCCAGTGCCCGAAGGCGCTGGCAGGATTCGCATCGAGACGGGAGCGCCACTGTGAAGTCCAATACCGTTGCACTCCACGGCTGCGCGGATTGTCTGCTCAGGGGTCAAGAACGGTTCTTAGGTGAATGGACAGACTACAGTGCTGCTTCGAAAATCGTCTGTGGCTAAAAAGCCACAGTCCGTTGCAAGTCAGTTACCCCTGACAGCATCATGTTTTGAGCCTTTCAGTTAAATCTAAGTACTTTAAAATATGTAAGTTAGATGGTCAGCCGCATCCTATTTTTTGTTTTTGGTGGATTTGTTGGGATTGTAGCCCGAATTGGGGTCAAACATCGCTGCGTCGAGGCCCTGATTGATGGTGACTGTGTTGAGGAAGCGCTGATTCGACATGTCTCCGTTGAAAAATCGAGTGATGCTATAAGGCGCCATGATTCCCGACACCGGCTTGTAATTGTCGTAGATCTCTTCCTCGAGATTCTTCTGCTTGTCGACAGGGTCGCGCCATTCGAAGGATTTCTTGACCGGCAGGTGTGAGTCGACGTCGAAATACAAGGTCACGCTCTCGTTCTTGGCGCTTACCAGCGTGACCTGCAGCGCTGGATGCTGCGCTGCTACTGCATTTCCGTCGTACAAAAGTACAGTGGTGGGATCGTTGACCCACGTGCGAAGGACGGCATCTAGGGCGAAGTGCCGACGCCGAAGGTAGTCTTCGAGATCTTTCTGCTCCAAGGGGTGAGGACCCTTGTAAGTGATCTCGTATCCCTTGTCGCCTACAAAGACTTGTGCGATGTCACGTTCCTTGGTGAATTCGACGCGTTCCTTATCAGGAAATTCGGTAAAGCTCCAGAAAGGGCCTCCCGCGCCGCTCGGTCTGCCGTGGTGGAAAGCGTAGCCGCGCCCCTGCTGCTCGCGATCTCGAATGGTCAAATATGTTTGACCGCCGAGCGCTTTGATTCCTTCTTCGATGATGGATTTGGCCTTGTTCGAATTCTGCTGAGCCTCTTTGTCGAGCGCGATCGCAGGGCTGTATCCCGGGCTGGCAGCCCCTTGCGACGTTGTAGGACTCGCGGGCTGTTGTCCGAGCGAAAATGAGCCGGAACACACCAAAACCAATATCGGAAGAGACAATCTCATTCAGTTTTAGGGAAAAATCGCTTGCACTCAGGATTTTAACTTTTCGAGGGGGTTCTCCGTCGTAGTTCTTGCAGCCACCTTTCATAGTTTCGATGCAAGAACTACACCTCGGGCAAGCTGAGGAGCCATTTTTGACGGATGCCCGGACCGTGAAGTTCAGGTCTGCCGAGCTGACGGCGATCGCATGTTATTGAAAAAGCGTTATTTGGCGCACTTCAGCCAACCTCACCCGACCAGCACCGCTCCGCCATTCACGTTGAAGATCTCACCAGTAATGAAGCTGGCGTATTCGGTGCATAGGAATAGTACGGGTGCCGCGATTTCTTCAGGCCGCCCGACACGGCCCAGGGGGATCGTATGCAAAATCTCGTCACCGCTTTTTGGGTCTTTCAACGTCTCCGCGCTCATATCGGTATCCACCCAGCCCGGAGCGACGCAATTCACGTAGATCTCGTGATGAGCCAATTCTGCCGCCAGACTCTTCACCATGCTGATCAGAGCACCTTTGCTTGCGGAGTAGTCACAGTGAAAAGCTTCGCCGCGCTGGCCGCTCGTGGAACTGATCAGAACAATGTGCCCCGCTGCTGAGCTGGTTCTATCCTGTGCCTTCATCTGCGCAACCGAATGTTTTACCAGCCCGAACACACCGTCGAGATTCGTGGACAATGTCGAACGCCACTGCTCATCCGACATCTCATCAATCGGCACATCCGACGCGGGCCATACCCCGTGGTTCGCAACCAGGATATCCAATCGTCCGAAACGTTCCACGGCTTGGCTCACCAGGTCGCGAGCCGCTTCCGGCTTGTTCAGATCAGCAGCAATTGCGCAACAGACGTCCACCCCGCACTCTTCAACCAGAGCTTCCGCTTGAACTTGAGCGCTTCGGTAGCTGAACGCGACCTTGGCTCCGGCGGCACTGAACATGCGCACCGTAGCGGCCCCGATACCACGCGATCCACCGGAAATGAGCGCGACTTTGCCAGAAAGCAAAAGTGGGATGGACATAGCTGACTAGGCTACAGCATTTCTGAATGGATGGAAAAGCTCAGGGAATGTTTCGATCAGCACAGGATTGAGCTCCGTGCGCGAATTTTTCAGACTCCGCTGCTGGTCGAGGACCGCTCGGTCTTCAGACCGCGCAAGAGCAGGCGCACCAACATGCCATCGAAACGAGTGCCGCTCATGTTCACGAGTTCTTCGAGAGCCTGGTCAGGCGTGCGCGCCGCCGAGAACGATTGCTCAGTCACCATGTTTGCATAGGCGTCTGCTACCCCTATAATGCGCGCCCAGAGCGGTATCTGCTCACCCCGTAGTCCATCGGGATACCCTGAGCCATCGAATCGCTGGTGATGGTGTTCGATCGCTTCACGCATCATGTCGGAATGTGGAATCGTTCCCACGATCTCCGCGCCGACAGTCGTATGCATTTTGACTGCAGCGAACTCATCGTCGTTGAGTGGGCCAGGCTTGTTCAGGATGCGCTCCGAGACAAAAATCTTACCCACATCGTGCACCCGCGCGGCATACACCAGGTCAGCGGTCTCCTCCCCCGATAGGCCCAGTGCTCTCGCCATGACTTCACTGTAGCGCGCGACCAAGTCCCCGTGTCCCGCCGACTGCAGCTCCCGAGATTCGGCTGCGCGGCTCAGAGACTCGATAGCTTCTTTCAACAATCCCACCTTGCAATCCTGGTCGCCTCCGCAAAGTTTATAGAGCGTGGCAGTAAGTTCCTCGAGCTGTTCGGGGCCATTATTTTCCCGCTGCAAAAAGCCTTCGATGTAAGCGGAAATTTGCTGGCGCTGCCGTGCGAAGTCCTGGCCTTCGACGAATTCCTGGGCGGTCGAGACGAGGTTTCCGCCTGACCGTTTCGAAACGTACATGCCGGCATCGGCCACGCGGATGATGTCTTCGATTGAGAATCCGTGAATCGGAAAACTCGCAACACCGAAACTTCCGGTAATCTTGTGCTCCGCTAGCATGGGATCGCTGGCCAGCCATTGCCGCAGACGCTCAGCGAGCACTTGTGCCTGGTCGGCTCCGGTTTCGGGCATCAGCACGATGAATTCGTCTCCGCCGTAGCGGGCCACTACGTTCGACTGCCGCGACTTCTGTTCGAGCAGGCGTCCCACGCGCGCCAGGACGAGATCGCCTTCGAAGTGACCCATGCTGTCGTTTACTTCTTTGAACTTGTCGAGGTCGATCAGCACGACGGAGAACGGACGTCCCGAGCGCGATGCGCGCTTCCATTCTGCCGACAACGCCTCCCAGAAGAAGCGCCGTGTTTTAATGCCTGTAAGACCGTCGGTGATCGACTGCTGTTGCAGCTTCTGGAATACGAAGGCATTGTGCAGCGCTGTCGCGAGCAGATCAGCCAAAGTATTCAGGATCAGCACGTCCTGAGGGAGGAAGGCGTTTTCGTTGCGGCTCTCCACATTCAGAACGCCAAGCAGGGAATCTCCATACGTAATCGGAATGCAAAGAACGGCACGCGAATCCGGCAGAATCCCCGTCAAGTTTCCGGGCAATGCATTCTGTACCAGAGCCCGTTCTCCGGTGCGCGCGACGCGGCCCAAAATGCCTGTTCCAAGCGCAATCCGTTTCCCGGTTGCGTGGCCGGTTGTGCCTGCCTCGGCTTTGATCTCGACTTCTTTTGTGCCGTAGTCGAGAAGACCAATTCCAATATGATCGAAGCTGAAGTTCTTCTGGATCTCGCCTGCGATCTGGCTCAGCATGTGCACCGGATCGTCACTGGAGATTGCGGTGCGCGAGATGTTGTTGAGGAACGCGAGTTGTCGCGAACGGCGCTGTTCCTCGGCAAACAGCCGCGCATTTTCGACGGCGACGGAAACCTGTCCTGCAGCGGTCACGAGAACGTCCAGATCGCGTTGCTCGAAAACGAATTCACGGTCTGGGTTCATTGCGACCATGATCCCAGACGCCTTGTTATTCATGAAGATCGGTGCCGCGATCAGGCACTTTGCCGGCCGCTTGGGAATGTGGGTAATTCCAAGCTTCTGCCGCGCTGCTTCCAAATCCGATCGAATGAGTAGAGGCTCGCCCGTGCGAATCACATACTCGGTAAACGCATTGCGGATTTCGCGCGTGCGTTTCGGCAGTACCCTGTTGTCCCGAACCTCGAGCTCGAATTGGATCTCGTCTCCATCCTCGAACGCGATATAGAAGTGACTCGTGTCGAAAATCTGTCCTAGCTCGATTTGAATCGTGCGCAGGATTTCATCCTGGTCTAGGCGCGAGCTAATCGCCTTGCCGATTTCAGTAAGAAGCTCGTACTCCTTGGTTCGCCGGTGCGCATCGTGCGTGACAACATAATTCTCGAGTGTTAAACCGAGCTGCAGCGCCAGCCCGACCATCAAACGTGGCCCTGAAGAGCCGAATGCGCGGCGCTCCGCATGCGGGAACAGGATCACCCCAAAATTGTTTTCGCGAGTTTGCAGGTTGACGGCGGTAATGTGCTGAATATCCGCACCGGAAAGAATCCGTTGGAAGTCCGCGAACGTGCCTTTCGTTCCAACCGGCAACGGCTCGGTCATGTCGCCGACGTCATGGGCTGTGAAGATCCCGCTGTTTCGGTAAGCCAGTTCGCTGATGTAATCGCCCGCGCCAGTTCGTTCCAGTTCTTCCAGGAAACCTTCCGGGAAGTCCTGTTGTACAGACGGCAGCAGCCCGCGCCAACGCTCGTTGATCAGGATAGCGGCGCAGTTCACCGGCAGCGCGGTTCTCAGGCGTTGCAAAGCTGCCTGCATGCTCGGAATCAGATCCTCGGCGAAAAGGAGCTGGCGCGGGTCGACGCCGAGAGTCGAGAGAGCGAGCGTATTCTCTTGCACGGCATTGCGCTGATTCTCGAAAAGTACCATGACCATGGCGATACCCAGCAGCATTTGGGGAACGGGACCAAACAGGCGGCTGGCATTGCCAGCCATTTCCATGAGCGGGTTCTGGATTTGCCCCACGCCCATCAGAACTCCCCACAGCGCCAAGGCAAAGGCGAGGACCTGGAACGCGAGGGAGCCGCGCTTGTGTCCGTTTACATAAAACACGGCCGAGGAATAAAGGAGGATTGCTGCTAATCCGATGCCCAGTTGAATCGCCGGCTGAACGTCGGGGCGAAAAACCCCATTCACGATGTGTCCCCGCAGCGTGAGTAAAGCGAGAATCACGCACCCGGCACCCACGGCTGCGTCGTACCAGCGGAAGTGTGAGGCGCCCCGCATCAGACGCGTCGAAACAAAAATGCACAAAGCCATCGCCACGAGAAAAAGCTGGCTGACAAAGAACGCGACCGACGACGATGGAAATGTGTCCAGAACGTAATGCAGGGAATAAGCAGCCCAAGCCAGTTGCCACGCGCGGAAGTACGGCTGCCGACTCTGCTCGTGTAGGTACGTGAAGACAAGGAACAGCAGAACGGAAACAAATCCGGGGATTACGGCCGTCGTGATGACAACACTATTCATAGGAACGCAACAATGCCAAACTGCCGGAACCGGCGGCCCGGCACGGAGGGAAACTCTACCTGGATGGTTTCATACCGAAACACCGAAAGACAACAGGTTTTAAGTACAATGCGAGCCTTCGATTGAACTGGTATTCGAATGGTTGCACAGAAAGCGCTGCCAGCTATGCTTGACGCTCTGTTTTAAGCCCTCGTACCATCGAGACTTCGGCCTGATCTCATGTCCAACCTGTCAAACTCCTCGTCCCGCAACTTGCGGGTTCGCTTCGCCCCATCGCCGACGGGATTTCTCCACGTCGGCAGCGCCCGCACTTTTATCTTCAATTGGCTATATGCCCGCCGAAATGGCGGAACAATGATTCTGCGCCTCGACGACACCGACGTTGAACGGAACACCGACGCCTCGGTCAACTCGATTTTCGAGGGATTGAAATGGCTGGGGCTGGGCTGGGACGAAGAATACAAGCAATCGGACCGCGGTGCCCTGCACCGTCAGATGGCCGATGCAATCTTTCAAAAAGGACTCGCATACCGCGACTTCACCCCAGCGCATACGGGGGACAGCGAGAAATCCGGCGTGCAAGGGACTTGGCTCTTTAATCCAGGGGTACGGGAGATTTCGCGGGAGGAGAGTGATCGCCGGGCGGCGGCTGGAGAGCCATATGCACTTCGGTTTCGCGTGCCGCGCGAAGGCCAGGTCGTGTGTTTCACGGATGCGGTTTATGGTGAGCAAGTGAAAGCGGGCGCGGACATCGAAGATTTCGCCCTGCTCCGCTCCGATGGCAATCCGACATATCACTTGGCGTCTTGCGCTGATGATGCCGACCTGCGCATCAGCCACATCATTCGCGGACAGGACCATCTTTCGAATACGTTCAAGCATGTGCTCATCTTTGAGGCGGCGGGATACGCTCCGCCGAAATTCGCTCATCTGCCGTTGCTGGTCGCACCGGACGGGACCAAGTTGTCGAAGCGGCGTCACGGGCCCGTGGTTAGTGTCACAACGTATCGCGATGCCGGATTTTTGCCCGAGGCATTCATCAACTTCTTGTGCCTGCTCGGCTGGTCTCCGAAGGATGACCGCACGAACATGAGCCAGAAAGATCTGGTTGAGGCGTTTTCTCTGGAAGGCATCAATCGCGCAAATGCGGTAGTCAACTTCAAAGAGCCTGCCGCCACTCCCGAAGAGACGTTCGATCCGAAAGCGGTTTGGTTAAATGCGGAGCACATTCGCGGGTTGGCGATCGACGATCTAAGCCAGCGGTTGCTGCCCATTGTTCGCGAGCAGTTCCCGCACGTGGCGCCCGAGAAGATGCTGAAAGTCACGCCGCTCATCCGCGAGCGGATCAAGCTGCTGCGCGATGTGGTCACGGCGGCGGATTTCTTTTTCGTCGATCACCTAGCTCCGTATGATCCTGCGGAGTTAGTTCCACAAAAAGGCGATGCTGCCATGGCCAACCGGGTACTTGAAAAAGCTCTTGTGGTTCTGCCGAGTGTTGAATTCAAGCACGATCCGTTGGATCAGGCTCTCCGTGGCGCAGCAAAGGAACTGGGACTGAAGGCCGGGCAGATGTTCCAGCCGATCCGAGTGGCGGTGTGCGGGCGTAAGAATGCTCCGCCGCTGTTTGAGACACTTGAGGTTCTTGGGAAAGAGAAGACACTCGAGAGAATTGAGCAGGCAGCGCAAGGGTTGCGCTGAAAGCACGACCCCGAACCGTCGGCATTCGGGGCATCAACCTGTCCCCTACGTTCAGTGCAGTGTATCGGCAATCCCTTGGAATAGTTTAGAGTTGTTCGTTTTCTCGCCTCAATTTTCTGCATCTCACGCTCGGGCAAGGATCTACGGCCCTGCAACAAGAAACTGCTTCATTTCGAGGTCCTTATGAAAGCCGTGCAAGTCAGCAAGCCAGGTGGAAATTTCGAGGTCGTCGAACGTCCGATTCCCGAGCCCGGACGCGGTCAGGTGCGGATAAGAGTTGAGGCCTGTGGCATCTGCCACAGTGATGCGCTCGTGAAGGAAGGCCATTTTCCCGGCCTTCAATATCCGCGCGTTCCCGGACACGAGATTGCCGGACGCATCGATGCAGTCGGCCCAGATGTCACTCATTGGAAGCCCGGCCAGCGCGTAGGAGTCGGATGGCATGGCGGACACTGTTTCGTTTGTGATGCCTGCCGGCGCGGCGATTTCATCAACTGCAAGGTCGAGAAAGTGACGGCGATCCATTTCGACGGTGGCTATGCCGAATACATGATCGCGAACGCCGAGGCTGTTGCTTCGATGCCTGATGATCTGTCAGCCGATGAAGCGGCCCCGTTGCTATGTGCTGGCATCACGGTCTATAACGCGTTGCGGAATTCCGGAGCGCGAGCGGGCGATCTTGTTGCGGTTCAGGGTATTGGCGGGCTTGGACATCTCGGAATTCAGTACGCGCGCCAGATGGGATTCCGCACGGTGGCGATCGGACGCGGCAGTGACAAGCAGGAATTGGCGAAAAAACTTGGTGCTCAGACCTACATCGACACAAACTCGGGACCACCAGCGCAGGCATTGCAGAAGATGGATGGCGCGCAGGTCATCCTCGCAACGGCTCCCGATTCCAAGTCCATGTCTGCTCTGATTGATGGTCTCTCGCCGCGCGGCACCCTCATGGTGGTAGGCGCAGGCATGGAATCGCTCACTGTAACGCCACTCCAACTCATCATGGGCAGCAAGACGGTTCGCGGCTGGGCCTCAGGCGCCGCTATGGATTGGGAAGATACGCTCGAATTCAGCGCCTTGACTGGCGTCCGTCCCATGATCGAGAAATATCCACTGGAGAGGGCCGCTGAGGCTTATGACCAGATGATCAGCGGCCGGGCCCGATTTCGAGTCGTCTTGACCATCAGTTAAGAGCGCGTAACTTTCTGGTGCACTTGGAGGTTGTACAGAGAAGTCAAGCGAGGTACTGATGACCGCCAACGAATTTCGCAAAATTGCACTTGCGCTGCCCGAGACCGAAGAGCGCGCGCACATGAACCATCCTGATTTTCGCGTCGCGGGTAAGATCTTCGCGACGCTGGGATATCCTGACAAGACCCGCGGCATGGTGAAACTCTCACCCGAAGAGCAGCATTATTTTTCGAAAGATTATCCGGACATTTTCGTGCCTGTAAAAGGAGTCTGGGGACGCCGCGGTGCCACCAGCGTTTATTTGAAACTGGCAAAAAACGATGTCTTGGCCAAAGCGATCCAGGCGGCTTGGAGGAACACGGCTCCGAAACGACTGCTCAAACAGTGAAGTTGCGGAAAATTCCGCTAATCGCCGCCAAATTGACGCAAGTGTGCTTCATCCATAGAATCGAGATGGACTTAGGTCGTTCCTCACAACCGTCTCACATACATGCCACTTTACGAATATCAATGTAAGAAGTGCGGCCATCGCTTCGAAAAAATCCAAAAGTTCTCCGATAAGCCCGTCAAGAAATGCCCCGAGTGTGGCGGCCCCGTCGAACAGACGATCTCTGCGCCAGCCGTTCAATTCAAAGGCTCCGGCTGGTACGTAACCGACTACGCCAAGAAGTCGACGGCTCCTTCGTCGGATTCTGGCAGCAAAGAATCCAAGGAAGCAAAGAAAGAAGAGAAGAAGTCGGAAACGACTACGAAGGACAGCCCCTCGAAGAAGGCCGATAAGCACAAATAGCTCGGCGGGTTCATCTCCACCGAATTGTCATCATGAGGCGCATGCTTCTTGCGCCGAAGGACCTATGCAATTTTGCCGGCGCTGGCAGACTGCATGGGTCCCTCGCTCCTCTTAGGACGAGAACTTGCGTTGAAACAGAACTGGTCACTGACAACTGACCACTAGTTCTTCAGCTCCCTCTCAAAATGCTCTTCAATCATCGTGAAAAGATGCACCCTCGCATCTTTCCCCGCGATGCTGTGCGTTTTGTTTGGATAGATCATCAGCCGGAACTGCTGGCCCGAGTTTATCAACGCGTTGATCATCTGAATGCTGTTCTGAAAATGCACATTGTCGTCGCTCGTGCCATGCACCAGTAAGAGAGCGCCATGCAACTTGTCGGCATTTTTCGTAACGTCGGACATCTCATAGCCCGCTTTGTCTTCGTTCAACAGGCCCATATAGCGCTCCGTGTAAATGGAGTCGTAGTTGATCTGGTTTGTCACTGGCGCGACTGCCACTCCTGCCTTGAAGCGATCGGAATGGGTCATTGAATAAAGAGTCATCGATCCGCCGTTGGACCACCCCCAGATGCCGACCCGACCTTTGTCCAACTGCGGGAATCGTCCAAGAAGTTGATCGAGCGCGGTGAGCTGATCTTTCAACTCGATCGCTCCGAACTCGTGGCGAATCGCTGTTTGGAATTTGCGATCGCGGCCCGGAGTTCCGCGATTGTCGACCGAGAAAATCGCGAATCCCTTGCGCGACAGGATTTCGTCGAATGCGTCCGGCACACCCTTAAGCACAGTCTGGCCCGCCGGGCCACCATAGATATTCACAATCAGTGGAATCTTCCCATTCGCGGCTGTCTCGGGCGGCAGCAACAGTCGGCCATATAACGTAGTCCCGTCATCTGCCTTGAATTCCAGGTACTGCGGATCACGCAGTCCGTATTCTGCAATCTCGTCGTTCCCCTTCCAGACCGAAGTGCACGTTCCGCCAACCGCACACAAACTCACATTTGGAGAGATATGCGGTCCCATCGACATGCGCGTGTAACGCTTCCCGTCTTCGCTGAAATTACCGAAGTGCAGGCCCTCTTCCGGCGTAAGGTCCTTCAGATCCGATCCGTCCAGTTTTACAGAATAGATATGCTTCTGCCGCGGATCATCCTTGTTCGCGTCGAAGAACACGGTGCCCGAAGCCTCATCCACACCGTCGATCTCCGAGACTTCGTAGTCACCCTTCTCCAACTCCCGCTCCAACTTGGCATCGGTCGCCAGCGGATTCTGCTTGTCAAAGCTGTAGAGGTAGATGTGCATATTCCCGTCGCGCCAGCTCAGCCAGAGAAATCCTCCGGTCTTCTTCAGAAAGGGAATCTCGATGCGTTCGAAATCGATCCATGACCCGGGCGTGCTCTCGGTGAAAACGACCCTCGATTTGCCAGTCTTCGCATCGACGAAGTACAAATCCATCTTGTCTTGCGTGCGGTTCTGCACCACCGCCCAGATCACGCCCTCTTTCACCCAGCCGAATCGTGGAATGTAAATATCCGGGTCGCTGCCGAGCGTGATCCAGCGTGGCTTGCCCTTGTCTGCATCGACGACTCCAAGCTTCACAACCGGGTTCGGATCGCCCACTTTCGGATACTTCTCCTGATCTACTGTGGGGTGTGTCGGAATCCAGTCCGTGATGGGATAGGTCGGTACCTTGCTCTCGTCCATGTGCAGGAAAGCGATCTGCTTGCTGTCGGGCGACCAGAAATAGTTGCTGCGAACGCCCAACTCCTCCGCATACACCCAGTCAATGTCTCCATTGAGCAAGTTCTCATCTGTATCCTTGGTGAGCTGCTTCTCGTCTTTGCCGCTCACCGTTCGCACATAAAGATTGTGCTTGCGAACGTAGGCCAGCTGCTTGTTGTCGGGAGAGAACTTGGGATCACCACTCGGATCGGGTGCTGACGTAAACTGCACCGCGGTCTCGTTGCCCAGATCGTAGAGCCAAAGCTGCCCTTGCGAGTCAAACAGCATATGCTTCGAATCCGGCGCCCATACGTATGCCGCCACGTGATATCGGGTGAGGCGTTCCTTTTCGCGCTCGTTCTTGACCTTGTTTACATCTGGATCGAGCGACGCCAGCTTTGCCGCGCTGACCAGCACCTTCTTCTCGCCGGTCGCGGTGTCCACGTACCAGAGTTCACCTTTCTCGCCCTTGGCATCGCGCTGCACGAACGTGAGCTTGCTTCCATCCGGACTCCATTCGGTAGTCTCCGGACCGCGGCCGACCAGCCCTCCCGGCTCGAACATTGCCTCAATCGTAAGAGGTTTGGTAGGAACGTTTTGGGCAAGTGCCGGCAGTGAAAGTAAGAGGCAAGTAAGTACGGCAAAACAGGGCACACAACAACAGACATTTCTTTTCACGAAGTGACCTCTCGGGCAAGGAATAACGAGCTTGGGCGAAGCAACGAGTTTAACACCGAGTCGCGCGCCGTTTCGGCCTGGAGCGTTCTGGCGATAGCATGGCATCCAGCGAGCCGTTCTCCGATCCAGTGTTTCTGCCAGGCTAGTCGATGCACCCTTTTTGGGGGAATCAAGATGATTAAGGCGTGGGAAGGCGGTCCTGCGGGAGCGTGTTTTCGAGCCACATAGAGCACCCTTTGTGTTCGATTCGCGACTGTAAGTGGGAAATCAGAGTGGTCGGCGCCTAGATTCGACTCAGCAGCGTTGGACAGTTCCTTCCACGCGCGGAAAGTTCACCCCTGATGATAGGCCTCACGCATCCGGATGGAACTTCAGTTAGTGCTGGCTCCTAAGGACTATCTCCTGACGCAGCGTGTAGGCGCTCGCGTCCATGTGATCAAAGTCCTTAACGAGGTCTAGCGAGACCTCATCGGATTGTTGATCGCGCGATAGCAGAGTCACAACCACCGTTTTGGGTTTGCGGTCGCATTTGGCGTGGAGGTTGGCGAACAGGGGTTTACTGCTTTGCGTGAGGAACTCGACCGGGATGCGAAAGGACGCATCCTGGAGCGTCGCTACCGCTGTCTCTCCCGGTTGCTGCTTCGCGTAGAGGAGCTGAACCTGAACTTTAGAATTCTGCTGCGGATTTTCCACTCGTCCACGAACCATGACGGTGTTGACCGGGCATTGAGCGTGCACGAGCGCTGCGCCGATCGATAGAGTGAAGAGTTGAACGAAGAGCTTGCGCGAGGACATAGGGATCAGGCCCTCCGGTTTAGTAGATTGTAAATCTCCTGCGCGGCGAGATCAGGTTCCAATGCGCGATTAACGTCAAATCCCGCTGTCTCGTAAAAGCGAGCGAGACAACTGTGGGACGCCCGTTGAACTGACCTCTCATTTTCCCGACGAAATTGCAACGGTCAAATCGAATGCCGTTGGGCTGCCTAGTTGCTGGATGAATCCCTCGGCTTTCTTTGTACCGGCCTGGAATCCGCGGAAGTTCGCGACTGTGTCCTGGAGCGGGTAATAGAAATCCGGAGTCTGGCTCGCGTGGGCGTAACAGGCGGCTCTCTTTGTGTCTGCTACGGCGGTGATGTCGACGTAGTGCGTGGGCGCGGGGAACTGGACGGTATCTTCTCCATCGGAGACTTCGAAATAATAAAGAGCGAAGCGGTGCTTAAGCTGCTTCCAGGATTCATACGTCAGATTTGCGATCGCGCGGTGGTCCGGGTGATTGTCGATCGGCCAGTGGGTAAAGACCGCGTCGGGATTTTCGGCCTCGACGATCTTCTGAAAGGCTTGGTAGTGGTTGTTGTCGACGATGGCGTGTCCATTCTTCTGGTTGGCGTACGCGGGACGGGCCTTGAGGATCTCGCAGGCGCGCTTGGCTTCGGCGATCCGGATATCGGCGGAAGTTTCCCAGGCGCCGTCATTGAGGTAGAGCAGGACGACCTCGTGGCCCGCAAAAGTGAGGCGGGCGACGGTACCTCCGGCGGCGTATTCGGGATCGCCAGGATGTCCGCCAGTGACTACGACTTTGTATTTACGGGCGGAGGTCTGGGCAACGGTTGTAGTGGCGGCGGCTGCTAGCGGGATCGATTTCAGAAGATCGCGGCGGTTCATGGAATCGAAGCAAGTTTAGCGCGGTCCGAGAAAGAAGAGAATGTCTCACCACAAGTCAGCCTGTCGTGGGCTGATTTCCTCGAGTAAAAGGGGCTCTGCGTTCGGCTCAAGTCGCACGGGTAATAAGCGCTGGGTGAGAACTCGGTTTTGGAAGGGCGCGGCTTTTAGCCGCGCCGTAACGGAAGTCAAGGCAATTGCGGCTTCAGCCGCTGAGGGTCGATTCATCCGAAATCTTGTCAATAGGCAGAAATTACACGAATGAACTTAACGCAATGAAAGCACGCCAAATATAAAGCTCCAGTCGATGTTACAAACTCCCCCCTCAACTTGGTATTCTGGATATATAGAGTAAATTTTGAAAGAGGCGCGGCCCACCGGTCGCGCCTTTTGTGTTTTCGGGGGGACGTGTGGGGACAGCTGCCCCTAGCCTGCCCCGAGCGAAGTCGAAGGGGCTGTCCCCGGACCGAATCTCCGATCGGCGCGGCCTTGCCGATTTGAAAGGGTGCGGCTTCAGCCGACTCTCATAAAGCGCCGATTTGAAAGGGCGCGGCTTCAGCCGCACCGGAAATGAGCGACACGATTGCGGCTTTAGCCGCTGAGGTCTGACTCTCTTTGCCGATTACTGATGTTGTCGGCCTGGGCGGCAGCAAGACACGACTGAAGGAATCATGAAGTATTGGGAAAAATTCAAAAGTCACAAAGAACGCGGCGAATGGGTCGAGCTTCAATTTATGGCGGCGGCAGCCCAGCGCCGCTTCGCCGTCAGCAAGCCCTGGGGAGATACCAAGCCTTACGACGTCGGCATCGAACACGCAGGCAACTATCTTCGCATTCAAGTAAAGTCCACCACCATGCGCTCCGGCGCCGGATACCTCTGCCAGTTCCATCCCAACCACCAAAGAAAGCAGGACTACTCGCTCAAGGAGATCGACGTCTTCGCCGCCTACGTGATTCCCGAAAACGTCTGGTACCTGATCCCTGCCGCGTTGCTGCTAGGCAAGCATAGAAAATGGATAGCCATGCTATGCCCCCTCACGACGCCGAAGAAGAAGGCTTGCTACTGCTGGGAAGGGTATCGGGAGAATTGGGAGTTGCTGACTTGGAGCAGGAAAGAACTGCTGCGGTGCACCCGATCGGTCACGACAAGGCACGAGCGCACCCGCGACCTAAGCGCCACAAACCAGTGCGGTGTTCTGAGCCGCTGGAAACTCACTTAGATCAATTCAACTTCCAGAGCACTGTTTTTTCTATGGTTCCAAACCCGCAAAATTTAGCTGAGGCTCGTTTTGCAAAGGGGATTTCATGGTAACGTGCAGAGACTGCTTTTTGACCTTCAGGATCAGAAGGGTCAAAATTACCAGTCGAAATTGAGGCCTGCTAACATGAGTACAGTTCTCGTTCCACAACAAAGTGAAAACGCGAATATGAGGGCTCTGAATCGCCAACCCGAGAACTTGGGCATCGGCGACGTATACTTTTCCGCCGACGTGGAAACTGATGGTCCAATTCCCGGTCCATTTTCCATGCTCTCGTTTGCACTCGTTTATGCAGGCCGTTTTGATGGTAAGCAGTTTAGGCGACCGGAAAATCTCGGAGAAAACTTCTATCGCGAATTAAGACCCATTTCGGAAAATTTCCAGCCCGAGGCACTGCTGGTGAACGGGCTTGATCGCGACAGACTCTCCCGTGAGGGAGAAGTGCCTGAAAAAGCTACAGAAGACGCTTACGAATGGATTACCGGAGTTGCAGGGGGTGCAAAGCCGGTGTTAGTAGCCTACCCGTTGAGCTTCGACTGGGCTTGGCTGTATTGGTATTTTGTGCGGTTTTCTTCTAAAGGGTCTCCTTTCAATCACTCGTTGTGCTTCGACATGAAAACGGCCTATGCGGTTAAGGCGGCTGTACCGATTTCTGAGGCCGGACGATCCAAAATTCTTCCCCAGCTACGCCCGGACCGGCGACATACGCATCATGCACTGGACGATGCGACGGAGCAGGCAGAAATTTTCGGGAACCTCTTTGAATGGGGAGGAAATCGTGGGAGAAATCCTTGAGAAACGACGCGAACAAGCGAGAAGTCGGATCCAGGCACTACGCGCAGAGCTCGGAAGAGCGCAACAGCTATGCGGCGACAGTGCTTGCGTATATATAACGGGGTCGTTTGGTAGAGGCGAAGCTGCCAGTCACAGCGACCTTGATCTTTTCATCGTTGGTCAGGGAACAAGCGAGAAGCCCTCACTCTCTCGATTGAACCAAATACTTGTCAAAGCTGACCTTATCGAAACAAGCAAGAAACTTGGCCTGCCTGATTTCTCCGGGGATGGCGAATACCTGGCCCATCACACCGCCGCCGAGTTGTCGGACACTCTAGGCAAACCCGAAGATGATGTGAACAACACATTTACGGCTCGTTTGCTGTTGTTGTTGGAGAGTACACCGTTAATCGGAGAATCCGCATACAAGAGAATTGTTGATGACGTTGTTGCCTCTTATTGGCGCGATTATGAACAAAACAAAAGTACGTTCGTTCCTGCGTTCCTAGCCAACGATATCCTTAGAATGTGGAGAACATTCTGCGTTAATTACGAAGCACGTACGCAAAGCGTGCCGCCCGAGCGGAAGGCGAAGCGGAGCCTCAAGAACTACAAGCTGAAACATAGCAGACTGCTGACGTGCTATTCCGCGCTTCTTTATTTGCTCGCAGTGTTTTCCAAGAACGGCACTGTCAGCCCCACTGATGCAACGGCCATGATTTCGATTACGCCCACACAGCGACTCGAATGGTTACTTTCTCAAGCCGAGCTATCGGGAGCGGTAGAAACCATCAAGAAACTCGTTCAAGCGTACGAACGTTTCCTCGCAAACACCGATGCATCCGAGGCGGAACTTGTAGCTCGATTTCTAGATAAAAGCAAGAAGAAGGAGTACTGGGAGTCTGCGTCTGAATTCGGGGATTTAATCTTCGCCACTTTCAATCTCATCGGGAACAACAATAGATTGCATCGACTCCTCGTAGTATAGGCTGCGTTCTCATATGAAGTCGTCGGCCAGACGTGTCTTCGGGGGTAGACGGAACGTTCCCGCCTCTGGCTGTCATCGCTACCTAGAGAGAATTGCAGCGCGGCGGAGATTTCATGAATTCGCGAATGGACAAAACAGACGATGGCGCTGCCCGCGGCCGCAAGCTCTACGGCGATACGAACAAGGAAGGATAGGTCTCCGTCAGGAAGGCGACCACGCCGGATCTCGGAAATACGCGCTCAACAAGAAAAGTATCAATCGCGCCAGCCACTGCACCCGCAATCGGTCCTACAACAGGTATCAATCCCACTCCCGTTGTGGTCGCGAAGCGGACTATCTTGCCCGACTTGCTGGCGGCGATTGATCCCATTTTGCTTCTTACGGCGGCCAGCATATGTTTGATCTCCTCGTCCCCCATGTCGGCTGCTGAGCTAAGCCACTCGCGGAATTCACGACATTCGACACTAGCGCGCGCTTTCAACAGCTGCTCCACGTCGATGCCCTGCCCCTCCTTGAAGTCAGGTACATCGGCCAGTTCGATCACCCGTTGAAATTGGCCCTCCATCTGGCTCGGGTTCAACGGAGCGATAACCCCGGACAAGCGGCCGAATAGGAGATTTGCTTCGTGATCAAGGAAGCCAGTGATGGCTGAGTAAGCCTGCATGTCCGCTAGGCGCTGATCTAGATTGCAGACCGCCATGAGAGCCGTTTCCAAGACGGCGTGCGATTTCTCAGGGGAGAGCCCGTATGAGGTGAGTGGAGTCCTGATATGAAAGACCCGTGGGCTGGTCTCATCGACCTGTACTGCAAAGCCTGACAAGGGGAGATCGCGAACTGTCTGCTCTGACCTTAGGCGCTCTACCAGCGCTAACTTTAGGGCGGGCGTATTTGAGCGTATGTCACTTTCGAGCTGAGTTAGCAAGTCTTGCCCGTAATTGGGCGGCTGCGGTAGAACCGACTTCAGAATGAGATCTTCTAGGTTGGTCCGATCCGTATTACGGAGGCCGGGAATACCCTGCAATCCTCTAAATCCACGTCTAAGAGCTTCTTCAAGATTTGCTGAGGATCCAAAGGCAAAAGAGAAGTGGTTCGGCGGTAGGTGTCGGGCAGTGCCTAGTTTAAGATCGACGATCAGGAAGGTGGAAGGGCAAGCGAAGCCTAGAAGGCCCAAATTCACGAGTTCCGTGAGCCCTGTTGACTTGAAGGCTCGTACCAGGAACGGGACTTCATGGAGCCCCAGCGATTTGATGATAGTCCTGTCGAATAAGATCAGGCGGCGCACCAGCGTGCCGACGTCTATCCCGGTCACTGTGCGCCCGGATTGAACAGCAACAGGTCCGAGAATCGACTGACGAACGTGCATTACTGAATCAGCGTGCCACCATTCCCGTTCTCTTCTTCCGGGGCGATGACCACTGCCGCCGCTACCTTGTCGCCCGGCTCCAGGTTCAGGAGGCGGACGCCTTGGGCGTTTCTTCCTGATTCGCGGATCGTGGTTGAGTCCATGCGGATGATTTTGCCGTAGTGGCTGATCAGCATGACTTCGGACTTCTCATCGACCTGCGCGATGCCGACGACTTTGCCGACACGCTCGGTAGTCTTGAGGTTGATCACGCCTTTGCCTCCGCGGTTTGTCAGACGATATTCGTCCGCCGCAGTGCGCTTGCCGAATCCGTTTTCGGTCACGCTCAGGATCAGGTCGCCCTTGACAGCTACGTCGATGACTTCTGGCTCTCCTTCAACTTTTTCTTTCGCCGGTGCTGGAGCGCCAGGCTTGGTCGTCGTCGCCATGCCAATGACGTAGTCGCCCTTTTCGAGGTCGATGCCCCAGACTCCGTAAGCGGCACGGCCCATCGGACGGACATGGCTCTCGTCGAAGCGCACGGCCATGCCTTCGTGGCTGGCGAGGAAGACGATCTGCTGGCCGTCGGTAATGCGCGCCGCCACCAGTTCATCGCCCTGCTCAATGCCGATCGCCATAATGCCGTTGGAGCGCACGTGCATAAACTCGCGCACCTCAGACTTCTTGACGAGCCCGTTGCGTGTGGCGAAGAAGACGTATTTGTTTTCTTCTTCGAGGTTACGCACGGCGACGACCGTCTTCAGCGTTTCGCCGGGTTGCAGCCCCACAAGATTGCCGATGTGCTTGCCCTTGCCGGCGGCGCTGACGTCGGGAATTTCGTAGACCTTCAGCCAGTAAACGCGTCCGGTATTGGTGAAGATCAGGATGTAGGCGTGGGTCGACACGATGAACAGATGCTCGACGAAATCTTCGTCGCGCGTCTTCATGCCGGTGCGGCCCGTGCCTCCGCGGCGCTGCATGCGGTATGTGGAGATCGGCGTCCGCTTCAGGTAGCCGGAGTGGCTCACCGTGACGGCGACTTGCTCGTCGGCAATCAGGTCTTCGAGAACGATTTCTGCGGCTTCGTCTTCGATGCGCGTGCGGCGTTCGTCACCGTAGAGCTTCTTCACTTCTTCCAGCTCTTTGATGATGACTTTGCGCAGCTTCGCTTCGGATCCGAGAATCGATTCGTATTCGGCGATGTTGTCGCGGACTTCTTTCAACTCGTTCGAGAGTTCGTCGATCGAAAGCTTCGTCAGTCGATGCAGTTGCAGTTCGAGGATGGCATCGGCCTGCTTCGCGGTGAACGGCTTTTCGGGATCGACTCTCGGCGCGCGGCCGGTGGTGTTGATGTCGATCTTCTTGCCGCCGAAGTACTGGACCAAGTTTTCGCGAGCGTCGGCGCGATTCGCGCTGCCGCGAATGATCGTAATGACATTGTCGAGGTGATCGAGAGCCTTGAGATATCCCTCGAGGATGTGCTCGCGGTCTTTCGCCTTGGCGAGCAGGTAGGCGGTGCGGCGGCGGACAACGTCGACGCGGTGCTCGATGAAGTACTTGATGGCCTGGATCAGGCCCATTTCACGCGGCTGTCCGTTGACCACCGCAAGCAGGATCATCGAGAAGCCCTGCTGCATCTCGGTGTGCTTGAAGAGCTGGTTGAGGACGATCTGGGCCTCGGCGCCGCGCTTCAGCTCGACGACGATGCGCATGCCGTCGCGATCGGATTCGTCGCGGACGTCGGAGATGTCTTCGATTTCTTTGTCGTTGACCAGCGCGGCGATGCGCTTGATCAGGGTTGCCTTGTTCACCTGGTACGGAATTTCGGTGACGATGATGGCCTGGCGATCTTTGGTGATGTTCTCGATCGCTGCACTGGCGCGCATCATGAAGCGCCCGCGGCCTGTGCGGTAAGCTTCGAAAATTCCCGAGCGTCCGTGGATGATACCGGCAGTCGGGAAATCTGGGCCTTGCACGAACTTCAAAATCTCTGCGAGCTGTGAATTCGGATTGTTGACCAGCGTGATGGTAGCGTCGACGATCTCGGTCAGATTGTGCGGCGGAATTTTCGTGGCCATGCCGACCGCAATGCCGTCGGAGCCATTGATCAGAAGGTTCGGAATGCGCGCGGGCAGAACATCGGGCTCGACTTCGCTGCCGTCGTAGTTATCGTGGAAGTCGACGGTCTCTTTATCTAAGTCTTCGAGAAGAGGCGTGGAAACTTGCGCAAGCTTCGCTTCGGTGTAACGGTCGGCCGCCGGAGGATCTCCATCGACGGAACCAAAATTTCCCTGACCGAAGATCAGCGGGTAACGCAGCGACCAGTCCTGCGCCAGCCGCACCAACGCATCGTACACAGCAAGGTTGCCGTGCGGGTGATACTTGCCCATCACTTCGCCGACGATACGGGCGCATTTACGCGTAGCCCGATTCGGATAAAGCCCCATCTGCTGCATTGTGTACAGAATTCTGCGGTGGACGGGTTTTAGGCCGTCGCGGACGTCTGGGAGCGCGCGGCCGATGATCACCGACATCGAGTAGTCGAGATACGAGCGGCGCATCTCCTCTTCAATGTTGACGGGTTGAATGTTCAGCGCGCCTTGGCCGTCGCCACCACCAGGTGGAGGAGTTAATGGGAGTTCTGGGTTTTGATCTTCAGGCATGTTTTCGCTCTCAGCCGTCAGCTTTTTGCTGTCAGCTTCGGGTCACGTTAGAAGTCTGCAAGTGATTGCATTTACAGGCGCTTATGAGCCCTGGGAACTGTATCGATTATAGCACGAAATTCGGCGCGAGCGGGCGTGTCAGAGGCGGTACACGCGGTGTACGAGATCTCCTAAGGAGTAGGGATTCTTCGACTGCGTGGCCGCTCCTGCGTCGCGTCCACTTCGCTCAGGATGACAGCTGCTTGTGTGGCGACTTTACGGGCCGACGATTACTTCGTTTGGAGAGGATGGGAGTTGGAACTTGTGGTCGTGCGAACTGTTGGCGGCGATTGTCTCTGGGAGGTTAAGGGTGGAGAGTTCTATTTTCTGAATCCAGTAGCCTGTGCGCGTGTAGTTCGAGGTTACGTAGAGACAGGAGTCAGCGATGGTGTATCCGGTGACTTCTTCGCGATGGCCGTCGCGGAAGATCAACACTGCCGGTGTCGGAGAAGCCGATGCATCTGTACGCGTGACGAGTTTCGTCGGTGCCAGGGAATCAATCATCTGCGCGCGGGAAGGTTGGTCTCCGCTGATCTGGACGTAGCGGTCTCCTTGCAACTCGATCATCAATGGCTGCGACGGTGGTTGAGGAGGTTCCGGGGCAGCAGCCGGCGTGGGTGGTTGCACCACGATGACCTGTGGTAAAGAAGGCACAGAATAGCCGGTTCGGTAGAGATCGTCGGCGTAAAAGGAGTCAAAGAATCCCGGATAGTAACCTCCGCGGAAAGCTCGATGCTCGAAGTGTGTCCCGTGGAAGTTCGGGGGGCCGGGAAAATGCGCGGGACCCATACGCTGGGCGGCAACAGTGAACGGCAAAGCGAGGAGCAGCGCCGGCAACAGCGTGCGTCGCAGGGCGCTGTTCATGTCAGCTTCCGAGTGAAGACGGAATCTCGAAGTTCACGCCGCGATCGTCGTTCTGTTTTTTTGTGGTGTCGAGGTCGAGATCGGCGAGCGGAATCCGGCGCGGGTGGCCGGGAGTGAGATCGAAAAGCGTCGCACCAACGATCGCGTAATTCCCGATCTCAAGGCTGTGGCCGTCTTTGAAGACCAGCATGGTGGATGGCGCTGGATCGGGAGCAGAAGTCGAACTCGGCTCTACGCTCGGATCCTGCGGGTGGACCGGAGCTACGTCCTGGATTGGTGGAATATAGGAGCGCTCGCCGGATCCGCGACGGTCAAAGATCGTTGGGCCGCCTTGGTATTCCGCGTCATCGTTGTTCACGTCAGGAACATCGGCATATGCGTTCGGGTCGCCCTCGTATGGAACAGGATAGGCATACCAGTACGGGCCGGTGAAATTGTTGTCGCGCCGGTGATGATGACGACCGTCGTTAACTCGAGGGCGGAGTGGGACGGTTGTTCTTGGAACAAATCCACGAGGGCCGACCGAGGTGACGCTTGGCGGTGGGCCGTTGACCGGTCGTCCACCGAAGCCAGGCGAGGTCACAGAACTTGGTGGAGCGTTGATCTGAGCAACGGAATGGGGTGACACGAACAGGACTGTGACAAAGAAGCTGAGGAGAGCTGCCGCAGGCGAAAACATCCGTCGCACATCTATATCATACTCCAAGGTGGTAGGCATGGCGTGGCTCCTGGGATAGAACGCCGGGTATGTTATTGGATTGCAAGGGATTTTTGGGTGGTCTTGCATCCTCACGTCGACCCCGCTCAAGGGAGTTTTTAGCGCAAGAAACTGGCGAGAAATGGCGCCGCTTCTTCCGGGATCCAACTTCTGTGCGAGTTTTAGGAACGATGAGGAAGTAATAGAATATGCGCCGAATTACGACGACCTCTGGGCTGAAGCCCGCCTTTTCGCGCTTGACGCGGCGCTGAAGCGCCGTTCTTCCACGGTGAGGTCGGCTTCGCAGTTCCCAAGAAATTCGGGTTCGGAGTCCGAAGGGAATTTGTAACGTGAAATCCCCACTTCTCGCTCAAAATGCGCGCGAGAAAATGGGGTACCCATAGCTTTCGGCTGACCCTCCGTTGCAAACGAGCGCGAAACTGGAGAGGACAGCAGATTCCTCCTTCGTCGCTGCGCGACTGGTCGGAATGACAAGTGGCCCGTGGCGTAAAAGACATGCGGATATAATCCGCTTACGGAATGAGAACGTTTTTTCGATTTGCGGTGTTGGCGTTGGTGCTGATCATCGTGGCGATGATTTCGGGGCTGACTGCGATGAGACTCGCGATCCACGGGCAGGAGGTCGCTGTACCGGCTCTGGTGGGACTGACTCCGGCTGAGGCGGAACGCAGTGTTTCGGGATTGGGATTGCAGATGTCGATTGAGCGGCAGTTTTATAGTCCGCAAATTCCGGAAGGGCGGATCATGTCGCAACTGCCGGCGCCTGGGACGAAGGTGCGACGCGGGTGGCAACTGCGAGTGGCGCAGAGTCTGGGGCCAACGCGGGTGGCAATCCCGGACGTGACCGGCGAGAGCGAACACGCGGCAGAGCTGAATATTCGCAGGCGCGGGCTGGAAATTTCGTCGATCGCAGAGGTGGAGACGCAAGGGATTCCGTCGGACCAGGTACTGGCGCAGAGTCCGATGGCGAATGCGACGGAGTTGGTGGCCCCGAAGATCAGCTTGCTGGTGACATCGGCTGCAGAGGCCCAAGGTTTCGTGATGCCCAGTTTTGTTGGGAAGGCTTTGGGAACTGTGAGCCGGACTTTGGAGGATGCTGGGTTCAAATTGGGCAATGTAAGCGTGGCACAGATTGTGGAGACTACAGACCAGGAGGGTGGAGCCACACCTGGCGCACCGGTACAGCCGTCGCCCGCTAGCATCATTGTTTTGCAGGTGCCGGTGGCGGGGCAGAGAGTGGTGGCGGGAACTGCGATTAGTTTTGAGGTGCGGTAACTTCTTTTCCGCCGATGGACGCGGATTTCGCGGATTTACCAATGAGATAGAACTTCATGCTCCCGCTGAGTTCATCTCGAACTTGGGGATCCTTTGACTGCGTGGGCGCTCCTTCGTCGCGAAACTGCGCTCAGATGACAGCGCCTCCTGTGTATCATTTCTTCTCGAGGATTGCGGCGAAGAAACCGTCGCAGGGGTGAACTCCAGGAATCGTGCGAAGGTAGGGGCCACGAGTCAGAGATACAAGATCGGGCCAGACCAGTCGGCCTTCCTCTTTGAGGCGTTTTAGCTCTTCTGCGCAGTTGAGCAGGCAGACGGAATTGTCTCCGGCGAGAGCTTGCTCGATCACATCTTCGTTTTCTTCTTTTTCAAGCGAACACGTTGAATAAACGAGGCGTCCGTTGGGGCAGAGGTGGTTCAGGGCGGAGCGCAGGATTGCTAGTTGTCGATCTTGAAGGTCGTTCAGGTCCTCGGGTTTGAGGCGCCACTTGATTTCCGGATTGCGAGCAAGTGTGCCACTGCCGGAGCATGGGACGTCAGCAAGGATTCGGTCGTAAGAATTCGATTGCGGAAGCGTGCGCGCGTCGGCCACTACTGTTTGTAGTTTTTTTCCACTCCATCCCCAGAGCTTCTGCATCAGGCGGGCACGGTGCGGGTGGATTTCGACGGCGGTGATGTCGGCGTCGGGATTGTAGTCGGCGATGGCTAGCGTTTTTCCGCCCGGGGCGGCGCAGCAGTCAAGAATCCTCGCTTGTTTCTTCTCGACTCGGCCGATCAGTGCGGCGATTAATTGCGAGACCTCGTCTTGAATGACGACTTCGCCTTTCTGGAAGGCTTGGGTTTGCCTGATGTCTCCGGAGTCGATGCGGCGAGCGTCGCGGAGCAGAGATCCTGGTCGGAGTCGGGTTCCTTGCTTTGTTAATTCGCTTTCTGCTTCTGGTATTCGGAGGCGGATTGCAGTTGTTGGAATGGATTGATTGTATTCGCAAATTTTGGCTGCCGAATTTGCTCCGTATTCATTTACCCATCGTTCCACAAGCCATTGCGGATGGGCGCAGGATTTTGCTAGCCCCTGCGAAGAAAGATCTTTCACCACAGGGATCACAGGGTTACACAGAGGAGTTCCAGAATCATGAGGCTGCGACGATAACTTTCTTAGGACTGCGTTCACGAACGGTGCTGCAGATTTTTTTCGTGCCCGTTTTACGAGTTCGACGCTTTGGTGGAGTGCGGCTCGTTGCGGAATTCGAGTGAGATGGCGGAATTGATATAGCGCGAGGCGAAGGGTGATCACGATTTCGAGATCGAGTTTCTTGAGCGGTTGAGAAGAGGCTTGCGCGATTTCATCGTCGAGGCAGGAACGCCAGCGGAGGACTCCCATAACTAGTTCGGTGGCTAGGGCGTGATCTGTGGTTGAGAGCTTCTCGCGATTTTTGGAGTGTAGGAGTTCGTTGGCGTAGGAGGATTCGCGCTCTACCCGGAGCAAGATGTCGAAGGCGGCGGCGCGGGCGGGGGAGACGGGCATTCTTTGGGCATTGTACGTTGTGTGTTGCGGGGTCAGTTGATTGGATAGGGATGTTTCGACTCCGCAGTGAGGATCGATTTGCGCTCCTCACTGCTCCGCTCAACATGACGGGAATTTGGGTACGCGACCACGGGGGCTAAAGTCCCAATAACTTGGCGTGCTTAACGCGGCCCTAAAGGGCGCTCTTCCACGGTAATTTGTGGCATTCGATCCTGGTATAGAGCGCAGATCCGGTTGCAAGTGCTGCGGAGTTTTGCTCCGCCGGACAGCCGAGGGCGGCCGTCCCCACACAGGCCTGCCTACGTGCCCAGCTTTTCGCCAGGTTTTGGTTGATAGCCCCGGAGGAAGTCCTTGGCTGTGGTTCGCTTTTTTCCTTCCAGTTGGAGTTCCAACAACTCAAGAGAAGTGTTATGGCCTGCGCCGACCAGCACGTGATTTCCTTCAACGCTCATTTCGGCTGGCGCGATTGGGGTGTTGATCGGCTGAATTTTGTGGAACTGAAGATTTTTGCCGCGGAATTTTGTGTAAGCGCCGGGCCAGGGTTGGAACCCACGAAGGCGATTATGGATTTCTCTTGCAGAGCGAGAGAAATCGACTTGGCCGTCCTCTTTCTTCAGGATTGGCGCGAGTGAAGCCTGGGAATCGTCTTGCTTGCGATGGTGGATTGTTTCCGATTGAAGTTCCCGCAGCGTTTCGAGCATGAGATCGGCGCCTTGAACGGCGAGACGCGGCGCTAACGTTTCGGCAGTGTCGTCCGGTTCGATGGCGAGTTCCTGCTGGAGGAGGATGTCGCCAGTGTCGAGGCCGGAGTCGATGCGCATGGTTGTGTTTCCTGTGATCGTTTCACCGTTAGCGATCGCCCATTGGATCGGAGCTGCGCCGCGATATCTCGGGAGTAACGACGCGTGGAGGTTGATGTTGCCGAGAGGTGGGAGATCGAGCATCCATTGGGGAATGATGCGGCCGTAACCGACGACGATGATGGCGTCGGGTTTGGTGGCGGTGAGTTGGGCGCGGAATTCGTCGTTGGTCTTGATGCGGTCGGGTTGGGTGATTGGAAGATTGAGTGTTAGGGCGGATTCCTTGACGGGAGAGGGGACCAGTTCGAGGCCGCGCCCTTTGGGGCGGTCGGGTTGGGTGACTACGAGATGGATGCGGTGACCCGCGGCGGCGAGTTTTTCGAGCGTCGGGACGGCAAAGCGTGGAGTGCCGCAGAAGATGAGATCGAGAGGCATTTTGTAATTGGGTAATCTGGTAATTGAGTAATTTGAAAGACGACCACGGGGGCTAAAGCCCCGATCTCTTTGTATGTCTAACGCGGCCCTAAAAGGCCGCTCTTCCACAGAGCGGCAAGCGCAACGCGACTCAAGCGCAACGACGAAATGTCAGGCTTTTCAGATTACAAAATTACCAAATTACCCAATTACAAAATCCTCACCATTCTCCGGCTTTCATCAGCTTTTTGATTTTGCGTTTCATTAAGTCGCGCTTCAGGCCGCTTAGGTGGCTGATGTAGAGCTTGCCGTTGAGGTGGTCGGTTTCGTGGAGGAAGGCGCGGGCGAGCAGTTCCTCTCCAGTCTTCTCGTACCAGTTTCCCTTTGCATCCTGGGCACGGACAGTGACTTTATTGGGACGCGTTACGTTTTCGCGGAAGTCGGGGATGCTGAGGCAGCCTTCGGTCTGCGTGTGCTTGCCTTCTGTGTGAATGATCTCGGGATTAACGAGAACGAGTTTGGCTTTTGGATCTTCTTTGAAAGTGACATCAATGACGGCGATGCGGCGCGAGATGCCGATTTGCGGCGCGGCCAGGCCGACGCCGTGGGCTTCGTACATCGATTCGAACATGTCGTCGAGAAGCTTTTGGAGTTCGTCGTCGAAGACGGTGACCGTTGCTGCGGGTTTCTCGAGAACTGGATTGCCGAATTTTACGATCGGATAGATCATCAATAATTCTTGAGTTGCTGAGAGTACCCCTGAAAATTCCGCAGGGTTTCCGTCATGGAGTCTCCGCCAAACTTATCGAGGGCGCAGCGTGCGAGAGTGAGGGCGACCATTGCTTCGGCGGCGACACCGGCGGCTGGGACGACGCATACATCGGAGCGCTCGTATGCGGCCTTCACCGTTTCGCGCGTCGAGAAATCCACGGACTGCAACGGCCGGCGCAAGGTCGAGATTGGCTTCAAATATCCGCGAACGCGAATTTCTTCTCCGTTGGAAATGCCGCCTTCGATGCCTCCGGCGTTGTTGTGCGTGCGGGAGAAGGCGGTGAAGCCGGAAATCGCCGTGTAACCGATTTCGTCATGGACCTGCGAGCCCGGGATGAAGGCGGCGGCAACGCCGGAGCCGATTTCAACCGCCTTGACGGCTTGCAGCGACATGACGGCGGCGGCCAGAAGGGCGTCGAGGCGTTCATCCCATTGGGCGTAGGTGCCGAGTCCGGGCGGGACGTTGTGAGCGACGACTTCGAAGACTCCGCCGACGGTGTCTCCGGTTTTGAGAACCTTGTCGACCTCTTCTTTCATGCGCTGCTCGAGTTCCGAGTCGGCGCAGTTGAGAAGGATTTCAGTGCGATCGTGAAGCGGGCGAATCTTTTCCCAAGGAACTTGATCGGTGACGCTCACACTGCCGGTCGTCACTACGTGACTAAGGACTTCAATTCCGAGAGCGCACAAGAATTGTTTGGCGATGGCGCCGATGGCCACTCGGGCGGCGGACTCGCGGGCAGAGGCGCGTTCCAGGATGTACCGGGCTTCGGGAAAATTGTATTTGAGAGCTCCGGCGAGATCGGCGTGGCCGGGACGTGGAGATTTCACACTCTTATGCTTGGCGGGATCGCCTTCGCCGGTGGGAAGGGATTCCTGCCAATTTTTCCAGTCACGATTTGCAATTTCGACGGAGATCGGAGAGCCGATCGTGATGCCGTGACGGACACCGGACAAAATGTGCGCGGTATCGGTTTCGATCTTCATGCGGCCGCCGCGTCCGTAGCCTTGCTGGCGGCGCCAGAGTTCGCGATCAAGAAACGCCTGATCGACCTTCAATCCGGCGGGAATGCCCGACAGGAAGGCGACGAGGGCCTCTCCATGCGACTCTCCGGCGGTGAAGTAGCGAAGCATAAACGTTTGATTCTACCTGATAGAGGCCGTGAACTTTATAGCAGATGGCGCGGACAGAGCTATTGAGAAGATCGATATTTTCAAAGCAACCGAAGCAGTGGAGCAGGATACAATACAGGAACGGTACCTCGCTGATCGAAGCCGCCCTGCGCCGCTCCGAATTTTCTCTGGCCCTACAAGGAGTCCCTGTGTGCCCCCACGCACAGATGATTGAAGATCGGACGATTCGTTGCACGCTGGCCCATGACATGGTCTGGCTGCGGCAAGGATTGCGACGCCTGCTGGAAGACGAGCCGGACATTGCCGTCGTGGCCGAAGCTGGAAGCGCAGATGAGGCCCTGCGAAGCGTGGTGGAACATCGGCCCGAAGTCGCCATCGTGAATTGGCATCTTTTTGAAGACTCGGCACCGCGGGCCGAGAGCTTGATTCTGCAAGAATCCCCAAACAGCAAAGTGGTTTTCCTGGGGACGATGGAAGAGGATGCTCCCCAGGGAGTGAATGCGTCTTGCTGCGCGGTGCGAGGAACCTCGGCCGGCGAGTTGGTGCGAATGGTTAGGACTGCTGCGGGAAGAGAGCCGGAGCCCGTTCCAAGCATCGGGAGTACGGTGAGGGAGTTCATCCCGCGGAATCGAATTCTGACGGCGCGAGAACGCGAGGTGCTGAAGCTACTGGCGGAGGGCAAGACGGTGCGGTCTGTGGCAAGCATGCTGGGATTAAGCATCAAGACGGTCGATGCCCATAAATTTAATCTCATGCGGAAGTTGGGAATTCACAACAAGGCCGAGTTGGTGATGTGGGCGATTCAGAAGAAGATGGTGAAAGTGCCTGTGAACTTTTAGCTTGGGCTGAAGCCCTCCATTTTCTTTAGGGCTTTGACGCGGCGCTAAAGCGCCGCTCTTCCACGGCGGTTCTAGCGAAATTCCAGAGAACAAACAAACTTAGCCTTAGTCTTTCAATGCGAGTTTCGCTAGTTCGGCGAGGCTGGTGACCGTGAGATCTGGCGTGGCTTCGGCGGATTTGACTGCGCCAACTCCTGGCCGGGCGGATGGGCGATTGACCCAGACTGTTGCCAGGCCCAGCGATTGAGCGGGGATGACGTCGTGATAGATGCTCTGGCCTACATGCAGGACGCGATGGGCGGGAGCGTTGATCCGACTGAGGGCAAGCTCGAACAACTTCAACGAAGGCTTATAGGCTTGCGCCTGCTGGGCGGTGATGACTTCATCGAACTCGACTTCGAGCTTGGGGCGTGTGGAGGCGAAGAGATCGTCATCTACGTTGGAAAGGATTGCGAGACGAAAACGCGACTTGAGCTGATGGAGGGCGGCGACGGTATCAGGCCACGGTTTCCAGGTTGCAAGAGAATCGGGAAGGGATCGAGTTTCTTCCGCGGTGGGCGTGAAGCCGAGTTCGTCTCCGAGCTGGCGGACGACTGAGGAGAGAACCTTGCGATAAGGTTGGAACGGGCCGGATTCCGCGCCCAACTCGAAATCTCCGTAAAGTTTCAACAGAGTTCCGTCGTCGATTTTCTTTGCATGTGCGGAGAGGATTCGGTGGAGTGCGGAAAGGATCCCGGTTTCCCAGTCGATGAGCGTGCCATAGCAATCGAACGTGAGGATCTCGTAGCGGCTGAAGTCGAGCATAGAGAGATTATTTCAGAGACGCGCAAGAAGTGGGGTCACCCATTGGAATTGGACTGCTCTTGGGACTGGGATAGGATAACGAGATCCTCGTCGCTACGCTCCTCGGAGTGACAAAGGTTCAGTGGCTCGACTGAGATGGTTTACGCAAAAGCAAAATCCCCATTTCTCGCGCAAAAAAGCACGCAAGAAATGGGGCACGCTTGATGGCTGGATCCCGGATTACTGTTTGATTTCGAGAGCTTGAGAGAGTTCGAAGGTTACGTCGGACTCGGCGGGCAGCACGATGTCCTTGTTTCCGGTGAAGGCTGCTCCGCCGGTACCGGCGCCTGCACCTGCGGCTGCACCGATTGCGGCACCTTTGCCTCCTCCGGCGAGAGCGCCGATGATTCCGCCGAGGGCTGCGCCCCCACCGGCCATGACAGCCGTACGCTTCCCTTTTCCTTTCTGAGAGAAGCTCTTCGAACTCGCCTGAACTGGCAGGTTCACGCCTTTGATCTCAACGGAGTCGAGACGGATTGCCAGGACTGCGCCTCCGGCCAATTTTCCGAGAGCCTTGGCATCGGTTACGGTGCCGCTGACGTTTGCGCCCTTGGGAATCGCGACGGCGCTACCAACCGTGACATCTTGCGAGACGCTGCCGGTAAAGTTGTCGCCGGGCTTGCTAGATTTTGACCCTAGCGCGGAACCGAGACTGACTGTAATGGCAGTACCCGCGGGCACTACGATGGGCCCTCGCTTGTGTTCGGCGGCGCGATGCTCCGCATGTTCCTTTCTTTCACCAGAAGCTTTGCCCGATCCTTTTTCGTTGCTTGCGTCACTAGTTGGAGAGGACTGATCATCCGCGGGAGGATTTGCGGCGGAGTTGTCGGAAGGGGGCTTGTTGCATGCGACAGCAAATACGAGATAAACACACAACGACAACAGGGCTAGACGCGAGCGCATAAAAACCTCCTGAATTTTTGCGGGTGGAGTAATGGTACCGGAATCAGCTAGGGGGTACAACGGGTGGGGAGCCTGGCGAGGCAACCGAAAGTGCATGGACGATTAGGATTAACTTGAGAGTGAATGAACGAGCTAAGTCGCTCGCTGCCGACGGCCCCTTCGTCTAGGTGTCTCTTTCCCTACACACCTTCAAGAATTCCCACTTCTCTCGCAAAAGGCGGGCGAGAAATGGGGCACCCATTCTATGTAGCTGTGATTTGATGCGAGATGCCTTTGAGGGCAGACACTTTAGCGCTGCGGGACTAGCCCCGGTAGAGTGGCAGTTTTGTCTGCGACGTCGGAGCGGGATTCGTGATGGTCGCTAACGGGTTCGTCTACGGATTCTGGCGCGGCGGCGGGCTTGGCGGGGTTGATGAACTTCTCAGTGTTGAGTAGTGGCCGGCCTAGCGATGCGTTGTAGCTGGTCCAGGGACCTTCGAGGGACGCTTCGCGCTCGAAGTGAGCCCGCATAGCTTCCATCTTGGAATCGAGGTCATCCATGTAGTGAAGCACCAGCGCTTCGGGAAACATGGGGAGCTTGGGGGAACCGAACTCGTACTCGCCGTGATGGCTGATGATGAGATGCTCGACTAGCGTCTTGAGCTCGTCGGGGAAATCGGGAAGGTGCGCAAGCGTGGCCTGCAACATCTCGAGTTCGATGATCATGTGTCCGAGAAGCTGGCCCTTTGTCGTGTACGAGAACGAGCGGTTGTACGTGAGCTCGTGAATCTTGCCGATGTCGTGGAAGAATGCGCCGGTAAGAAGGAGGTCGCGATTGATCTGCGGATAGTTGCGGCAGATCAGGTCGCAAGAGCGAAAAAGAGATACGACGTGATCCAGGAGCCCTCCAATGTAGGCGTGGTGCAGAGTCTTCGCGGCCGGAGCGTTGCGATAAGCGGCGGAGATTTCGGGATCGGCCATAAAGGCCTGGACTAGCCCCTTCAGATGGGGGTTTTGGAATCCAGCGACGAAACCGGTGAGGGTTCGCCAGAGTTCATCGATGTCCTTGGTGGTTTTCGGAAGGTAGTCGTCAAATTCGATTTCGGATTCGCCAAGCTTACGGAGCTTGTGGACGGTGAGTTGGAAGCGCTGCTTGTACTTGTTGATGAGGCCTTTGACTTTGATGAAGTCATCCTGCTCGAAGGCTTCCAGAACTTCTTCGACGTTGTCCCACATCTTGGCCTCGAGCTGTCCGCTGCGGTCGCCGAGGGTGAGAGCGATATATGGCTCCCCGGTCTTTTTGGGCTTGATCTGCTTGGCAACGACGACAAAGCTGGAGGTGACGACCTTGTTCTCGTGACGCAGGCAGTCGCAGATGTAGAAGTCCTTCATGTGAAGGTCTGAGTATAAAGCAAGAGAACGTGGGAATGTTTTCGGATTGCGCGGGCTAAAAGTCCCATGTTTATCGCTGACTTTGACGCGGCGGTGAAGCGCCGCTCTTCCACGATTAAAGAGACCCCGCGCCGTTTTCGGTCAGGCTTTCCACCCTCATCTGAAAGTCAAAACCCCCACCCTGTCTCGCAAAAACCCGCGAGACAAGGGTGGGGCACCCAACGCTTTGGGATTGCCCTTTAACGATGGGAGGGCCAGATGCCCTCGCGACAGCGAGCGGGACGCCGGCGCCACGTTAGAGAATGCCCAACTTCTTGTGTTTCTTCTTTGCGAGCTTTTTCGCGTCGGCCTCTTTGGCGGCGACGGTTTCGATGGGTTCGGTTTGATTCGCGCTGTGTCCGCTGTCAACGTAGCCGTCGGCAGTTTTGAGGTAGGCCTCTTCGCGCAGCTTCGTCAGATACGCGCGAAGGGCGGGCTGCAGCTTTTCCATATAGAGGGCTTCCTGAATTCTCGGCAGAGCATCTTTGAATGGAGGAACACCGGCCGCCTGGTGGTCGACAACCTTCAAGATTACAAAGCCCTGCTTGGTCTGAATCACGTTGGTGATGTCGCCGGCTTTCATTGCGAAGGTGGTGTCCTCGAGTTGCTTCGCGAGTTGTCCACGCTTGAAGACGCCGAGGGCTCCGCCCTCCGCTGCTGAAGGGCCGTCGGAATTCTTCTTGGCGACATCCTCAAACTCGGCGCCGTCATGCAATTGTTTGAGAAGGTCGTTGGCTTTGGCTTCGGCGGCTTTGAGGGACTCTTCGTCAGGGGCCTGCTTGGCGGCATCGGCCGCCTGCTTAGGTGCTGAACCGTCAGAGGTTGCAGGCGGGGGAGTGGGGTCCGGGGCGGGTGTCACGGCCGGGCTAGCGGGTTTTGGAGCTACCAGGATCTCAGCCAGGCGGATGTATTCCGGCCCTTCCATCTCCTGCTTGTGTTCGTCATAGAACTTTTGCAACTCTTCATTCGGGATGGAGAGATGCCCGCCGACTTCGTCCTGAATGACTTTACGGGTAATGATCTGATTTTTCTGTTGCTGCTTAAAGTCTTCCCACGAGATACCAGATTTCTCGGCCTCTTTCTGAAGGGCATCGAGGTCGGGGAGCTTCATATCTTTGCGCATCTGATCGAGTTGCTTGATCAGTTCCGTGTCGCCGGTGATTCCCAAGTCCTTGCCTTTGTCGAGGAGGAGTTGCTGGTCGATAAGGTCGCGAAGGACGTCTTTTTCCTTGTCGGCGTAGAGCTTGTCGGCGTTATTGGGATCCTGCTGCTTGGCCTCGTCACGAAGCTGGTCCTTGCTGCGGTTGTACTCCGACTTGGTGATGATCTGGTTGTTCACGCGAGCGACGATTTCTTCGACGGTCTGCTGTGCGGGTGCGACCACAGGAACCAAAGCCAATGCGGTAAGGGTAAGAAGAAGCTTTTTCATGATGGTGATTGGGCCGCCTTGTTGCGTCAGCTTGCGGACGGTGGATTGGGGCCGATGTCTCATTTTACTACCTTGGGGAACGAGTTTCCGGCGGTGGTCATTTCTTTTGCTGTCTCAGCGGGATCTCATGACGATGCGAGGGAAAACGACCACAGACCCTAAAGGGCATGATTTTGGCGTTCTCGACGCGGCCCTAAAAGGGCCGCTCTTCCACAAAAAACGCGTTTTTCCACAAAACGGCCGCTCTTGGACGGTTCTGAACGCAGCCCTGATAGGCCATTCCCCCCACAGGCCCGAGCGGCGCTAAAGGGCCGCTCTTTCACAAAAGGCTCGTTGCACGGGTCTCGAAGGAGAAATCCCGCCTCTAAGGGCCGTTCCGCCATCATCTGGCTTCGCTGTTGCTAGCCCTGTCTCTTCTATGACGCGGGGAGGGTACTTCCAAGTTGGCTGGGGATCAGGACATGCGGAGCAGGGCCAGGGCCGTGCGGTCGTCGCAGGCGGGGATTCGGCGTCCGAATTGCGAGGCTGCGTCTAGAACCGATGTGCACAGGGACCGGGCATCCGTAGTTTGAGCGGCTTGAAAGAGTTCCTTGATGCGATCGAGGCCGAAGGTTCCGCGGGAATTGTGGGAATGGCCTTCACACTCGACGAGTCCTCGGGAAACGAGCAGCAAAGATGCCCCTTTTTCCAAGCCAACGGTTGGAGCCTCGCAGGTGGCGTGCGAAAAAAGTCCGAGGGGAAGCCCGGTTGCGGGGAGTTCGGAGACCCCGGTGTGATCACGAACCAGCCCGGGTGTATGGCCTGCGTTGGTGTAGCAAAGCGTACCGAACTTTTCGTGATAGCAGGCGAGGACAGCGGGGCAGGAGTGGACCCCGCAACAGACATCGATTAACCCGCGGTTGAGACGCAAGCAAAGATCGGTCATTGCGTCGGCTTCATTGATGTCCGATTTTGCAAAGAGCTCCGCGCCGGAAGTGCGAAATATCTCTTGAGCGTGCGTGAGGATGTGGCGGTTGTCGTCGCGCATACCGGCCACGTCCAAAAGTCCGATGAGGACGCGCTCCGGACTTGCGCGAATGACATCGTAGAAATCTCCTGCCATACGCTTGACGCTGAACATGGCGGCGATGTCGGCCCCGTCGATCCTGGGGAATACCGTGGGAACGGGTTCGACAACGATGGGAGCGGATTGGGAACTGCGGAAGAACGACAGCACGCCTGAACCCCATGGGAAAGCTAGCATAAGAAGCTGAGGCGGGCAAACGCCTGGGGCTAAGCCCATTTTTCTCTTCTGGTTGTTGACGCGGCACTGAAAGCGCCGCACTTCCACACATGCCGACCCGTTCGGAATCTAGTTCCCGTATTTGTCGGCCAGATACTTCGCTACGTCGGATTCGAGTTGGCCGTAGTCGGAGTGGATGGTGGCGCGCAGAGCCGCTTCGGTGGAGTTGCCTTGGCTGAGACGCTGGAGGATGCGTTGGATGTCGCTCATGCCATAAGAATCGGTGATGTAAGAGACAGCAGCGAGCGACTCGGCGTAGGCGAGATAGGCTTGCGGTCCGGAGAACTGAAGGAAACTGCCTTCCAGTACGTTTAGCGGGATGTTCTGCTGGTTCTTGAAGAGAAGGGCGAGCTGGTGTCCATTGCCGCCGAGACCTTTTGGTTCGAGATATTGTGCGATTCCCTCGTGAAGCCATGGCGGACAGCGTCCGGCCGAAAGCTGGGTAATAAAGGAGTGAGCAAGTTCGTGCTTGAGGACGTGAGCGAGATCAGAAGTCACAGTAGTAAGCCCGCTAATGGGGATACGAAGCTTGCCGTCGTTCATCGCCCCGGACCAGCTGGGAGCATGGGTGACATCGAAGAAAGCCTGCTCGGTGTAAAGCGTTACGAGGATGTTGTCACGGGGAGGAGTGCCGAGATCGCGGACGAGATCGTCGTAGTCGGATTCGAGGGCCTGAAGAATCTGGGCGCGGAGAGCTTCCGAGGTCTGCTTGCCTTCATAGTGCAGCGTGAAGTGCGGACTTTCTCCCTGTGAGAACTCAGACTCGACGTTCTGTTCCCGCTGTGCTTTTGCGAGGTAGTGCTCGACGGCCTGATCGGGACGGAGAGCGAGCGAGTGCTGCCAAGAGGCGATCGCGTCCTTTGTACGGTCGGATGCGAATTGGGCGTAGCCGAGCATTGTGTAGGCGTCGGGTGAGTCCGGGGCAGCGCGAACGGCGCGTTGGGCACACGACAAGGCCTGGGAAGCATTACCGGTGCGAACCAACGCGGCAGCATAATAAATGAGGATGGTGGAGTTCTCTGGCTGGAAGCGGAGAGCGTTGTCGAAGTATTGCCGCGCCTGGTTGATGTTCCCGTGGTCGAATTCGAATTTGCCGGCGATAAATTCGGCGGTGGCGCTCAGTTCGGCGTTGCCTTTGCTTTCAAGGCTGGCGAGGCTCTCCGGACTTACCTTCCCTTCCTTGATGATCTTGCCGACGAGGTCGCCTTCATTGGCGAGACTGTCAGCCGGCACGAAGGTGGGGAGATCGTTGGCGGCTTCGGATCCGGAATGAGTGGGCATTCCTCCAGCTTCGACGCGATCTACTGAGGATTTTGGGATGGCGTAAGTATCCTCGCCAATCTCATATTCATAACGGCTGCCGTTCTCACGGACTCGATCGGCAAGGATCGTGCGGCCGTTCTTGAGATGGATAGTGTCGGCGCTCGCTCCGCCGAAAACGGAAGCGAGAAAACCAACTAAGAAGGTGACACGCCGCAGCATTCAGGCGCATTCTAGCAATCGTGGAATACCGAACCTACGTGACCAAGGTACTAAACAAGGCCTGTATCGCCAGTTTCGTTGCGGTTTGTATAGCCATGTTCACGCAACCGCTTGCGCGTGCGGCGGATACTGCGCCGGCCAAGCCAGCTGAAACTTTGTACATGCAGTTGACGCAAGTCGGGCTTGATCCGTCGCGCGTGTTCAAGGTGAGAGAAGCTGCTCTGGATCGCCCGTCTGTGCATATTAGCCTGGAAGACGGGACGATCGGATTCACACAGGATGTGATGGGGCGGATCACTGGAGCATTTTTTGAGGGAGACGGGGAGATTCTGATTACCCCTCCCAGTGAGGTTGAGCGCAAATCGATGAGCTTATTCACGGGGATGGCAATCCTGGAGGAGCGATTTGCGACGGCATATTTTCGATTTAACGATGACGTAGCGGGAGAGTTGCGGCCGCAATTACGAGAACCCGATGACAAGCAGGCGTTTCTTGAGCATTTCGGATTGACGGCGAAGAACCTGGCAAGTGTTGACGGCATGCGGATGCTGACGACCTTTAGCCGCATGCTTCCAGTGCAGAACGGTATGGCCGAACCGCCTACCAGTCAGAGCAACGAACCGGTAGACCGATTTCTGCATGTTCGGCTGCAAGGAAATAAGCTCGGGGTATTCGATGTGTACTTCGATTCCATGGCCGGGGAACCCGTGATGGCGGGGCAGGCAAAAACGGAAGAAGGGGAAGTGACGTTCTACAACGTGTGGACGTCGTTTGTGCCTCTGCAGGCGCGAGCATCACACGATGTGAAAAGCGGGAGCGGCGAACCGGAGAGCGATAAGCCACCCGCAGGCGGCTTTGCGGTGCGGGATTATCGAATCACTACTGACGTGTTGCCTCCTACGAAGATTCGCGCCACTGCGGTGCTGCAGTGCGAACTGCGAGAGGCTGGAGTCCGGACGCTGTTTTTCGAATTGTCGCGAGTGCTGAAAATCGAATCACTGAAAATGGACGGGAAAGATGTGGAGTACGTCCATAATCCGGCGCTGGAAGGCACGCAGCTGGCAAGGCGAGGGAACGACCTGGTGGCCGTTATTCTTCCGGCACCGAGCCAGGTAGGACAGAAGTTCGAGTTGGAGTTCACGTACGGTGGTGAGGTGCTGGCCGAAGCCGGAGGCGGGCTGCTGTACGTGGGAGAACGCGGGACGTGGTATCCGAACCGCGGGCTACAGATGGCCAACTTTGATCTGGAGTTTCATTATCCGCCCGGATGGACGCTTGTCGCGACGGGCAAGCCGTCGCAGGTCGCGGCGGATACTCAGAGCGCGGCAGGGGAGCAGAAATCACGGTGGGTATCGGATCGTCCGATACCGGTAGCTGGATTTAATCTCGGCAAATATCGAGAGGTCACGACGCGAGCGGGGGATGTGACGGTTCAAACCTACGCGACGCAAGGAGTGGAAAAGGACTTCCCGACGGCGCCGATCCAGGTTATTCCGCCCGGGCGACCGCTAGCACCTACTGCGCTGGCGCCGAAGGTGATCGTGCCGACACGGCCATCGCCAGCTCAGCATGAAGTGGTGGTGGGAGAATCGGCAGCACGGGCGATCCAATATTTCTCGGAGAGGTTCGGTCCATTTCCTTACAGCCAACTGGCATTGACGCAATTGCCCGGACGCGAGAGCCAAGGGTGGCCGGGACTTATTTTCCTTTCGTCGTACGCCTTTCTGGACGATCAGCAGAGGGAGCAACTGCATTTTGATGAATACAGAATATTGTTGCAGCAAATCGTTCCGGCGCATGAGACGGCGCATCAGTGGTGGGGAGATCTGGTTACGTGGAGCAGTTATCGGGACCAGTGGTTCTCAGAGGGCTTGGCAAATTATTGTGCGCTGATGATGTTGCACGAAAAGAACCCCGCAGGCTTTCGGGAGGTCATGAATTCATATCGGCACGAGCTCATCGAGAAAACAAAAGATGGATCGATGCTGATGGATGCGGGACCGGTAACATTGGGGACGAGATTGTTGTCATCGAAATTTCCAGGAGCGTATCAGTCGATCAACTATGGACGCGGAACGTGGTTGTTTCACATGCTGCGAACCATGTTGAACGACGCTGCGGAAAAGGAACACGGGCAGGCAGGCGGCGGGCAAGATCTTTTCGTGCAGGCATTGAGAAAAGTGCGGCAACGCTACGAAGGGAAAACGATCAGTACGAAAGAATTGGTGGATGTGTTTGCGGAAGATCTCCCAACATCACTGCGTTATGAAGGGAAGAAATCGCTGGATTGGTTTTTGGATGGATGGATAAATGGGACTTCTCTTCCGAAGCTGGAGTTGAAATCGGTGAAGTTTATGCCCCACGGGAAAGGGACCGTGATCAGCGGAACGATTCTGCAGAAGGAAGCCTCGAAGGATTTGGTGACGTCTGTGCCTCTCTATGCGGCACTTCCGGGAAAAGAAATGGTTTTGCTGGGGAGAGTGTTCGCGGACGGCGAGGAGTCTACATTTCGGCTTACGGCACCGGCGGGAGTCCGGAAGGTGGTGCTGGATCCGAACGAGACGGTCCTCACGTATCCGAAGAACTAGTTGATCTCTAAGCGCGGAGCCTATGGGTGGGCGTGGCGAAGTACTCGAGTGATCTCGGTGGGGATCTGCGAAAGAGGAGCGATTCGGGTGAGCACACCGAGTTCGGCACAAACGCGGGGCATGCCATAGACGGTGCAGGTGGCCTGATCCTGGCCGATGGTGATGCCGCCGCCGTGAAAAATAGCAGCCATTCCCTCCGCGCCATCGCAACCCATTCCGGTCATGATGACTCCGATGGCGCGATTGCCGTAGAAATCGGCAACGGACTTCATGAGTTCATCGATGGAGGGGATGTGCAGAGCATCGCCGCGGCGCGAATCGAGAGCGATTCTGGGCTTATGATCGGACAGACTCTGCACGACTCGCATGTGAACGCCCGCGGGGGCGATGTAAGCCACGCCGGGGTGGAGCCTCTGGTTCTGAGTTGCTTCGTGCACCGCGATCGAGGTAATGGAGTTCAGGCGCTCCGCAAAGGGGCCTGTGAAGCCTTGGGGCATGTGCTGAACAATCAAGATCGGGACCGTTAAGTTGGCCGGGAAACGAGGCAGAATTCTCTCTAAGGCCGGTGGTCCGCCGGTGGAAATGCCGATCGCCACGATCGCGGGAGCTTGGGGCTGACTGGGTTCTTTCTCGACTAGCAATCTCTCGGTTGAACGGGAGAGTGACAGAGAGTGCTCCACACTGAGCCCCGACCAGATGCGGCGAGCGTGATCGACAGGGATGTCCTTGGGTTCAGCGGGTGTCGTGTTGTCTGTTCTATGATGCCTCATTTTCGATAGATAGCGTGCACGAGCGAGTGCACTTCGTCCATGTACGAGTCCAGTTCGAAGGTAAGACGAGCCCAGTCGAAGTCTTTGAGCGTTGGGCACTGCGCGGTCAGAGCGGCAAAGCCTGGCTGGTCGAGAAGGTTGACCTCCCGCTTCTCGATAAAGCCGTGATTCAGGCCACTCATGCGGCAGAGCAGGTCAGCGATCTCAACTAGCGCGATTAAGGCCGCGTGTTCGGAGTCCTCATAGGTGGAGTGGTGCCGTGAGACAACGTCACAGAGATCCTTCGAGAGCTCCCATTTATTGGCGAGAAAATGTCCTGTGTGGCAGTGGTTGAAACCGAGCACAGACGATTCAGCTTCATGGAGCGGGATTCCCTGGTCGCGCGCGATTTCAAAAGCAGCTCGGAACTCAGCAGGCAACTTGCAAAGGTTCACGATGATGCCGATATCGTGAAGCAGACCAGCGAGATAGGCTTTTCCCGGATCAGGGTAGGAGATATTGCGGGCGAAGTGGCGGCAAACGAGTGCGCATCCGAGAGAGTGTTCCCAAAAGGCGACCGGATCGATACCGTCTGCGTCTTTTGGGGCGAGATTGAGGACTCCGCAGGACATTGCAATGTCGCTGATGCGTTGCATGCCGAGTCCGACGATGGCGCCGCGGAGCGAGTCCACCTTCTGCCATCGTCCAAACAACGGGCTATTCGCCATTTGCAGGCACTGTGCGGCCAGGGATTTGTCCTGGGCAATCATGTCGGTGATTTTTTGCACGTCGAGTTGCTCAGCCGGTTGCTCCAGGTAGCGGAGCAAAGGCGCGAGCACGGCCGGAATGGTGGGGATCTGGTGAAGGTCCTCCAACCGGGAGAGCAGAGATGGCTTTATCGGTGGCGCAGTCATAGGTTCAACTTTCCGCCCAGGGAACGATCCCGTTTGACGTAAGCGGTGGCTCCGGGTAAGTGGACGAGGTTAAAGTCGTCGTTGACGCTGTACAAAGATTCGGAATGCCCGAGGAACAGGTACCCGTGAGGCAAGAGATTGTTATAGAAGTGCTGAATGACGCGGCGTTTTGAGGCAAGATCGAAATAGATCAGAACGTTGCAGCAGAAAACGAGATCCATGCTTTTCATGAACGTCATGCGCGCATCATCGGAGAGATTCAGACGGCTGAAAGTCACAGCGTTGCGGACAGAAGGCTGAACCTGCAGTTGTTCTGCGACCGGAGTGAAGTATTTTTGCTTGTAATACTGACTTAGATGTCGAGTGCTATATGTGCCATAGACGGCGTTCTTGGCGTGAGCGAGCGATCGCTCATTCAAATCGGTGGCCAGGATCTCAATACTCCAATCTTTCAGGAGCCGCTGCGCTTCTTCCTGAATCACCATGCTCAGCGTGTAGGGTTCCTCGCCGGTAGAACAACCAGCACTCCAGATGCGCAACCGGCGGATCGGAAACTTGGCTTTGGCCTCAATGATTTTCGGCAGCACGACTTGTAGGAGCGCATCTAGCTGAGGCTGACTGCGGAAAAAGCAGGTCTCGCCAATTGTGATTTCGTTTAACAGAGCGACGAGCTCAACCTGCCGCGTAGGTTTCACCGTAAGGTGCTCGAAGTACTCGCGCAGACTGGTGGTATTCAGTTCTTTCATCCGGCGCCCGCAGCGTTCGAGCAGTAGCCGGAGCTTGGTATCGGGATGAAAGATGCCGGCGACCTGATAAACGAGATCGCGGATGCGGATGAGGTCGGAGTCGGGTGGACCGACGAGCGCAAGAGTAGATTGCACGGGTGCGGCAGTCATGCGTTTGCCTTTGTCGGAGTTCTATGTCGCACGCAACCAGCCTTAAGGGTGGGCGATCTGCCTCGCTCCCACAAAATCTTCCATCGGCGGTGCCCAGCGGCTCCTTTAGCGAGAGCTGGCGAAGATGTCGAAACCGGAAAGGATCCGCTATGGGCGGGAAGCCTCGTTTGGAGTCGAAGGGGAAGGTTTGTTTGTAGAGGAGGCACCCAGGACGTCGGCGCGAACTAAGTGTTCACTCAAGATAACAAGGTCAACTCGCCGGTTCTGGGCACGGCCCTGAAGGGTGTCGTTGGATGAGATGGGGTGGTATTGAGCGTAGCCGGCGGCGGAAAGTCGTTCTGGAGCGAAGTTATATCGCACGATCAACAAACGGACCAGTTCGATGGCGCGGGCCGTTGAGAGTTCCCAGTTGGAGGCAATTTGCGAGGTGTGAATGGGGACGTTGTCGGTGTGGCCCTCGATACGGAGACGGCAGGTACGCAGTGCGAGGATGGATGCAATGCGGTCGAGGGCGGGCATTGCGGAAGGCCGCAGTGAGGCGGATCCGCTATCGAAAAAGCCGAACTCGCGCAGGCTGATGACCAGGCCCTCGGTTTCACGGTGAAGTGCTACGGTATGCATCTTTATTTCTTGTTGCAACGCCTGCTGCAGTTCGGCCTGCAGGGCGGCGAGACTAGCCTCTTCGGTTAAGGCGATGGCGGGATCGAGTGCTTGAGCCTGCACGATTTCGGTGCGCTTTGCTTTCTCGATGGCTTTGACAGTGTCAAAAGGAATGGGCTCAGCAACGTTCAGCGGGACTTTTGCGTTCGACGCGGGGAAAACGCCAAGTTCCTGGAAAGCGACTTGGATGGCGACGGCGAGACGGCCAATCTTTCGCTGATCGACCTGTGCCGAGGCGTAAAGCACTACAAAGAAGGCAAACAACAGAGTGATGAAGTCAGCGTAGGAAACGAGCCAGCGCTCATGATTCGCATGGTGGCGAGAATGTTTGCGGCGGCTCAAGATGAGCTTTCTCCAAAGTCGGTCTTTCCGGCGCTCCCTGCATCGACGAGGAAACTGAGCAGCTTGATTTCCAGCATATGTGGGTTCATCCCTTCGAGGATGGAGGCAACGCCCTCGAGGGTCATCTCGCGCGAGATCTGTTCCTCGCGAATGCGAAGCTTCATTTTTCCCGACACGGGCAGATAGAGCAGATTTGCGGAACCGACACCGTAGATGGTGGCAACAAAGGCGACGGCAATGCCGCGGCCGACTTCATCGATCTTGTCGAGGTGCTGCATCACCTGAATCAAACCGAGAACGGCGCCGATGATGCCGATGGTGGGCGCAAAGCCGCCAGCGGATTCGAAGACTTGTGGGACCTGCTCTTCGTATTCAGCCTGATTGTCGAGTTCTAGTTCCATGATTTTGCGCAACTCGTCGGGTTCGGTGCCGTCCACGGCCAGAGTTAGGGACTTTTTCAGAAAGGGGTCCTGGATCTCTGGCAGATCGGAATCGAGGGAGACGATACCTTCACGCCGTGCCTTTTGGGCGAACTTCACGAGGCGTCGAATGGTGGCATGCGGATTATTACGGGAACTGAAGAACACGGAGCCGAGACGCCGCAGTGCCTGCAAAACGACGGTCAAGGGAAATTGAAGCATAACGGCGCCGATGGTGCCGCCGAAGACGATCATGGCGGCCGTGGGCTGAAGGATTTGACGCAGGTTGCCGCCTTCGAGGATCAATCCAGCGATGATGCCTCCGACGGCGAGAACAATCCCGGTGAAGCTCGATTTGTCCACACTCACCTCTTGGGCTCATTGGTGGAGGACTCGGGAGACCTTGCGAGCCGGGCGTGAAGCGAAGATGCATCCCAAGTCGAGGAAAGCCCGTCCAGTACATTGCGACGGAACTCGATGATGCGGGCGAGGACCTCGCTTGGCTTCTCGAGGACAACGATCTTCTCGCCATTCAGCAAAGTGACCGTCGTATCTGGCGACTGCTCGACGAACTTGATGAGATCGGAGTTCACGATCAGGGCCTTGTTGTTGAGTCGCGTGAGGTGAATCATCGTTGGTTCTTCTCGACCGCCGGAAATGAGATGCGCAACTTGGACCACCTGAGCCATATCGGCGGAGATAGGGGAGGTGTGAGGGCGGAAGTAGAACCCCTTGTTACTGACGGTTACGGTCGAGAGGTTGCGAAGTGGAATAGTGGCTAAAGAGGAATTGCACGCCGCCGATGGACAGGACAGGAATTCGGGGTTCCGCGAGCGGCAGGAGTTACGGAGCTTCGCAGAACATCCTAAGAACGATCTTAGGGAACCGAAAAAACTTTGAAAGAAGGAGAGGCTCACAAATGCCTATTGGAATCCTGAACAACATTGCATCTCTCTCGGCAGAGAACCAGTTGTCCATCACAAACAGCAACCTGCAGAGCACGCTGTATCAGTTGTCATCGGGCTCTCGCATCAACAGCGGCGCGGACGATGCGGCTGGACTGGCGATCGCGAACGGCTTGCAGGCCAACATTACAGCTCTCTCACAATCGGCCCGCAACGCGAACGACGGCGTGGGAATGCTGCAGGTGGCCGACGGCGCACTCGCGCAGGTAACCACGTTGTTGAATCGCGCTGTGACCCTGGCGACCGAGTCGTCGACGGGCACAGTATCGGACGCGCAGCGGCAGGCGTTGCAATCGGAGTTTGCTCAGATTAAGTCGGAAATCGACCGCATCGGCGTGAATACCACTTACAACGGATCGCAGGTGTTCGCCGGAGGGTCGGCAAATAACAACCAGGTCACTACAGCGGTTACGAACCCCGCAGGCTTGGCCAGCGCGATTACCGGGGACCTGAAGATTCAATACTGGGACAACACGCTTGCTACGCCGGCCTATACGACCCAGACCTACGGAGCGTCGACTGGAGATGCAACCGTTGGGGACCTGATCAACGACATCAACAGTTCCGGAAAGGGCCTGATTGCCACCCTGGACAACACCGGGAACCTTGTGGTGACCGACACGTTAGGTCGGGGAGATGCAACCAACTTTTTGAAGGATGCTACTTCCACGATCAAGATCAACGGAGATGGTTCCGCGGATCTTCTTGCCCAAACGACCAACGCCACGTCTATGGACGTATACCTCAGCGACTCGACCACGGCCGGAAGCAGCTCGATCGTCGTGGCAATGGGGGCGTTCGACAGCAGCAATATGAATGGCGTAAGTCTCGCGGCCGACAACCTGAGCACGCAAGGAACGGCAAAAACCGCGTTGACCGACATCAACAATGCGATAGCGCAGGTTGCGGCTCTTCGCGGCCAGCTCGGAGCGAGCGTGAACCGGCTGCAGAGCGCCAGCAACGTTATCAGCAATCAGGTGCAGAACCTGACCTCGGCTGAGAACGGCATTGTGGCAGCCGACATCCCGACCGCGGTTGCGAACATGACGAAGTTCTCAATCCTGGAGCAGACGGGTATCTCCTCTCTGGCCCAGGCAAACCAGCAGCAGCAGCTTGTTCTGAAACTGTTGCAATAGTTTCTTAACGCGAAGGAGGCGGGAGACCGCCTCCTTCTGATTTTCCGGAGCTCACAATGAGCATCGATCCGGTTCCAGCAATCCGTCCTGCCCCTGATTCGGCGATCGCAGGAACAGTGGTGCGCGGCGGCGCAGCCTCGCCCGATCCGCGTCCAGCGAGACCTCCCGATTCAGGAAGCAAGTCCATAGAAGAATTGCATTCAGCAAAACTAACCTTCGAGACTTCCGAGATTCCGCAAGATGAAGTTCAAGTGCAGCGCACAAACGGCGCGAGCGGCGACATCGTGATCCGATACCTAGATGCGCAGGGAAACTTGATCGTGCAGATTCCTAGTGCGCAGGTGCTCGGCCTGGCGCGCGCAGTAGAACACGCCCTGGAAGAGCAGGCCGGCCGCCAATCGAGCCCAGATAGGGACTCGTTGCTTAATCGAGGAGGAACACCCGATGGGGATTAGCCTGAATCCGGCCAGCTTATTGAGTGGGCAAGGCTTGGACGTGAGCACAGTGGTCAGCGAGTTGATGAATCAGAAGAGCGGCCAGCTGACGGAATGGCAGAATGAACAGACTACGCTGCAGTTGCAGGCGGGATTGTTAAACGCGATTAATGGTCACTTAAGCAGTTTAGCGGATGCAGTTACGGCGTTGTCGGACCCGGTGGGAGCGCTCGCCGCGCAAACGGCGACTTCGTCGGACAGCGGCATTGTCACCGGGACGGCGGCTACATCGGCTCCGGCTGGCGCGCATACCGTCGTCGTAAACACCTTGGCAACGTCCGGACTGATCTACGCGGATGCGGTTTCAGGCGGGGCAAGCGTGTCCATCTTGCCCGCCGGTCAGAATAGCGGAGATTTGAAAATTCAAATTGGAGGCGCAAGCGGCACGAGCGCTGACATTCAGATCACGGCGGGAAGCAACGACACGCTGAGCACGTTGGCCGCATCGATCAATTCGCAGAGTGCGGGGAATAATTGGGGTATTACGGCGTCGGTCGTGACCGACGCCGATGGGGCGCGATTGAGTATCGTCAGTCAGGAGACCGGAACTCCTGGAAGTCTGGCCATCGTGAACAACACGACCAGCTTGAAGTTCAGCGATCCGGCAGGCGGCACGAACGCTTCGGTAACGATCGACGGGACTCCGTATCGCTACACGACCAACACCATCCCCGCGGGCGCGATTTCCGGCGTGACGCTCAACCTGGAGGGCGCGTCGCCCAATATGCCTGTTCAAATCACGGTAGGCCCGGATGTGCAGCGGGCGACTACCGCGATCAACACTTTCGTTTCGGCGTACAACCAGGTAATCAACGATATCAATCAGCAGTACGCGGTGGATCCGGCGACAGACTCCGAGGGGCCTCTGGCTCCGGACAGCGCTCTACGCTCCCTGCAATCGAGCCTGATGCAGGACATCACTTACTCGATTGCGGGAAACAGTGGGCTGGTGAATCTAGCCGCGCTCGGCGTCAACATGAACAATGATGGCACACTGACTGTGGGGACGAATGCAGCCGGCCAGACGATGAGCCAAGTGCTGACGTCGAATTCGGCGGCGTTCCAGAACTTTTTTCAGAACGCGACGTCGACCGGCTTTGCCAACAACTTTCACAGCGACCTGATCAACCTGACGGATCCCACTCTGGGCTTGCTGAACGTCGATCTCAAGCAAAACAAAAGCGGGCAGCAAACGCTGGCGGACAACATCAATAACTTTGAAAGGCAATTGTCAGATCAGCAAAAACAATTGACCGACGAATTCAGCCAGGTAAATGCGTCGCTGCAATCGTATCCACTGCTGTTGCAGCAGGTGACGGAGACTCTGGCGACCATGGGAATGGGGAACAGCAGCAGCGGGACCTCGCAGCACCCAACCCTGACATCAGGATTGTGACGTGAATCCCAGTTTGTCGTATCGCGAAGCGGCGGTGGCGGGAGCGAGTCCCCTGCGGCTTGTCATCTTATTGTACGAGCAAGGGTTAGAGGATTTGCGGCGCGCGCTGGCAGCACAGAACCGTGGGGACATCGAGGGTCGCACGCGGGAAATTAATCATGCCATCCTCGTCGTCGGGCATCTTCAAGCGACGCTCGACCGCGAACGCGGGGGGAAAGTGGCTGAAGATTTATCGCGGTTTTATGACCAGGTTCGAGCGCAACTGATGAACGCGCAGTGCAAACAATCAGCAGCGTTAATTGAGCAGCAGATTTCATGCCTGATGCAGGTGCGCGACGCATGGTGCACCGTGGAAAAAGAGCTTACGCCGGCAGCGGTCGGCGGCATCACTCTGCGACGGGAGGGCGGCACCGAATGGAAAGCATAGCGATTTTGTCGACACACGATGAAGTTGCGCGGGATCTTCGTGCCGCTACGGGCCGAATCCGTCAGGTGATACAAGCGCTGGTTCGATCAGCGCCGGAAGATCCGTGCCGGGTGGCCACTCCACAGCAAATGTCAGACCTGCTTTCCGAGTTGATGCGGGCCGGACAGTGGCTGCGAGGCCTGCCTGCGGAGAGGGACAGAGATCTTGATCAGGAACTCTGCGAATACCGGAATGAAGTCCACCGCTTGCGCACACTGCTTCCCGCTATTCAAGCTTCGCTGCTTGCCGAGCGCGCCCGTCTGGAACAGGAACGGAAGCGACTGAACGGGGCCGCAGCATGGATAAGAGTGTCTCGCCAGACCATCGGAAAGTAGATCCTGACTACTTGACGTAGTTGAAGAGGTTCGTTTGCTGCGTCTGGGCAATTGCTTCCAGCGTGGCTTGCCGCGAGGTTTGCGCGCTGACCAGATCACTGACGACCTTGGCCAGGTCGGTTCCAGCAATGGTGTTCTGCTGCTGGGCGAGTTGCGTGGTCTCGGTATTCAGAAATGTCTGTTGCGAATTGATCCGATTGATGGAATTGCCGTAAAAGACGCGCTGCGCATTGATGTGATCATATGCGGTGCTGACTTCGGAAACGGCGGTGTCGATATTACTGCCTGAGCGCAGGCTGTCGACGAGGTCCTGAACAGCCTGAAACATGTCAGCGCCATTTCCGGAGAACAATTGGGAGCCAGGCATGTTTGCGTTCACAGCAAGATTGCTGCCGATCGTGACGGAATTCACTACGGTGTTCCCGACATAGCGCACACCGGAAGGGCTGGTGGAGTCGGCGATGTAGGGAGCGGTGTCTGTGGCGGTTCCGGCGAAAACGTACTTCCCCTGATACGAAAGGTTCGCGAGGTTGATTAATTGGGATTGAATGCCTTGAACTTCTCCGGCCAGCGCCGCGCGATTGGAGGAGTTGAGCGTGCCATTCGCGCCTTCGGTGCCCAAGCCGATGGCGCGTTGCAAGACGCTGACAACGGAGCTCAGCGCGGAGTCGGCATTCTGGAGCTCGCCGGCGAGGTTGCCGGAACTGCGTAGAAATTGATCGGCTTCGGCGGTCTGGCCCGCATTGCGGACAAGCATCGCGGCGCCCGCGGGATTGTCGGATGGAGAGTTGATGGTTGTGCCACAAGAGATTTGTTGCAGATCGCGATTGATCTCTTGTTGGGTCTGTGAAACGGCGGACAATAGGTCGGGAAGCGGATTGGGATTGACACGCATAAGTTTATGAAGACTTCATGTTGATGACGGTCTGAAGCATGCTGTTGATCGAACTGATCACTTCTGCCGAGGCGGCATATGCCTGCTGATACCGCATCATGTTCGCAGCCTCCTCGTCGAGTGAAACTCCGGATACCGATGTGCGTTGATCATTGAGCTGCTGCAGGACGAGATTGGATGCGCTCTGTTCGGCGCTGGCGTTGGAGGCAGCATTCCCGACGTTGAATACGATGGTCGCGTAGTAATCAGTCGGGCTCTGTCCGTTGATGAAGGCCTGATTTCGCAGAGTGTACATGGTCTCGATATTTCCATTACTGCCAGAAGTTCCATCGTAGCTGGCGGCGATGAGGGCCGGATCGGTGAGGGCGACCGAAAAACTTGCGGCCGCTCCTGCTCCCGACGAGGGAGGCGCATTGAAGAGATCTACACCTTGATCGCCATTCAGGTCATAGCCTGTTGTTTGGACTCCGTTCACCGCATTCGCGAGTCCGGAGGCCAGGACATCAAGCTGATCCTGGATCGTAGGGATCTGCTGATCGCGGGCCTGGAGCAAACCGCCCAGCTGACCGGAAACGATGGTTGGGGTGATGTCGCTTCCCTGGGCAAAGATGTGGTGAACTCCGGAGGCACCCAGTTGAGTGGAGAGCGCAAAACTCTGCTGGCCGGCGACCAGAGCCGTTCCATTTGCTGTGGTGAGGTTGATCGAGCTGTCAGCGGGAATGACGGAAACGTCAATCAGCCCGGAGAGTTGATCGATCAACTGCGTGCGCTGATCGAGGAAGGTACCGGCACCCTGTCCGGCGTTTTCAAGCCTGCTGATCTGGGTATTGAGCTGCGCGATCTGTGAGGTGAGCTGGTTGATCTGACTGACCGTTTGCTGCAAGCTGCCATCGAGATTGGTGCGCTGGCTGGACAGATTGCTCGATGCCACGTTAAATGCCGATGCAACATTTCCAGCTGCTGTGAGTACGCCCTGACGGAGCGACAAGTCCGCAGGACTGGTAGACAGCTGGTTGAGGCTATCGAAGAAATTAGAGATGGCCGTGCCGATATCGCCGGCACTTGTGCTAAAGCTGGTTTGAGTCTCGGAAAGTGCCGAAACCAATGCGCCCAATTGACCCTGTGTCTGGGTTTCCTGCTGGATCTGGGACTCGAGGATAGGGTCGCGAATGCTTTTGATGGACTTCAGATCGACTCCAGTGCCGAGCGTTAAAGGGGCAAGAACCACCGGATCACGCGTCACGAATACCGGAACTTCACGCGAGTAACCGGGCGTGTTCACGTTGGCGACGTTATTCGTGGTTGCCTCCAGCGCCCCTTGTTCCGCAGCAAGGCCACTGAGTGCCGTGGCCAGACTGGCAGTGAGACTCGACATAGAATCAACCCTCCTTCCGACCGATGGACGTCCAGATTGCGGGAGCCGCCGCCCGCGCCTCGTAGCGCATTTGCGAACTGGCGAGAATGTTTGAGAGTACCCGAAGCGAGCGCTGGGCCCGCAACAAGAGCGCGACTTGAATGCGGCCATTTTGCAGAAGGCGTGCGGAGAGTGCCGAAAGTTCAAGGTCATCTCCGCAAGAATGACGCAGACATTCCGACAACGTATTCCTCAGGCAAAGCTGAACGGCAGACTGGCTTTCGAGTTCATTAAGGTTCCGGGAAAGCAGGGCCTGCTGGCTGATCCGCAGGCTGATCTCGAGCTGCAAAAGAAGATCCATAGTAAGGGGGCGTGCCGATGGAATGTCCACGGGTATTGTGGACGGATAGTCGGCGGGAGCGGAAGGGGGACTCGCGCCGAGCGCGATCTCGGACTTATGCGAGGCGGTCGAATTCGTGGTCGTCGGATTCATAGTAAAGCTGGTCGTCGGGTGCAGAACGGGAAGTGTCGTGAGCGGGTTGACGCCGAGCTTGCTGCTCGCGATGGTCGCGCGTGCCGCGGTCCCGACCTTCCAGGGTCGAAGAACGCCGAGGTAGGACTTCTGTATCGAAGCTTAAGGCGTGGCTGTCAGACATATCAAAGCCTCGCTCATTGAAACGGATCTTTATACTCTGCGGCGCACGGCCATCTCGGAGATGAGCCCTCGAGCGATATTGTCGGGATTGGGGCGATATTGTCCGCCTTGGACCGCTTCCCGTAGCGCCTGTATCTTCGTCTCGCGAACTTCCGGCAGTTGAGAGGCCTGCGCGGCCAACGCCTGCACCTGAGTATGGGCACCTGAAAGCTGCGTCTGGTCCGGCCCGGCGTCGAGCCTGCCTGCCGAGGTATTTGCAGGGCTGTTCTGTCTGGTGCGACCGGTTTCTGACGTCTGCTGCGGTGTGAAATAGGAGTCAATTCTCATGGTTTCCTCCGCTTTAAGTTCACCCTTGCAATTGAAGTATCGGTCGCGCGTTAAAAAACTTTAATCAGGTCTCCGTGTCGTCGACGGTTCGGAGTCTCGCTTTTTCCTCCATCGGCAAATGTCCGGAAAAGTTTAGAGGGGTCGATACAAGTGGCGTATTTTCGCTCAGTAGGTAACTGTTACGCTTGTGCGCCCGGTGCGAGTGAGTTCGTGGAGACCATGGGCGATGGGACGAATACACACAGGACCCAGACTACTGGTCCGCTTGAATCGGCGCTAAAGGCCGGTCTTGCACCAGAGTTCCTTGTCGCCATTCAGCTTTCTGGCGCGAGATCGAGTCCCGCATGCTCCGCACGCTCGCGAGGCGAACGTATGCGTCCCGTACAGAAAATCCCCACTTCTCGCGCCAAAGACCGCGCGAGAAATGGGGCACCCGTTGCTCTGGGCTTTCTGCCCTCCGGACACACTCCCAAGAGGGACAGGGGCAGCGGATTTCTCGTCGCTTCTCTCCTCGGAATGACAAGGTTTTTTGAGATTGGAAAGTAGAGTAGCAGTCCCACCCTGTCGGATATGCAGGGACAAGAGTGGGGCATTCCAATTGAGTTTAGCGGGCGAGGGCGCCAGTCAGGCGTTTGGGGCCGGCTTCGAGGATGTGCTCGGGGCATTCGCCGATCATTAGTTTGAAGTTCTCGATGAAGCGGGCGGCCAGGGCGTCGTACTTGTTGAAGTATTGGTCGCGGCTGGGCCAGGTGTTGGCTGGATCGAGAATTTCAGAGGGAACGCCTTCGCACTTCGTCGGGACTTCGAATCCGAAGACCGGATCCTTTTTGTAGTTGATTTTCAGCAGTGATCCGTCGAGGGCGGCATTGAGCAAGGCGCGTGTATGGCGGATGCTGATGCGCTTGCCGACGCCGAATGAGCCGCCAGTCCATCCTGTGTTGACCAACCAGACACTTGCGTTGTGCTTCAGGATCTTCTTTTTCAGAAGCTCTGCGTAGACCAGTGGGTGGTGCACCATGAACGGACCGCCGAAGCAGGTGCTGAACGTCATCTCAGGTTCGGTGCCGAGACCGATCTCGGTGCCAGCGATCTTGCTGGTGTAGCCAGAGACGAAGTGGTAGATGGCCTGATCAGGTGTGAGCTTTGAGATTGGAGGCATCACGCCAGAGGCATCGCAGGTGAGGAAGATCACGTTCTGGGGATGTCCGGCGCGCTTTTCGGGCATGCTGTTCTCGATGTACGAGAGCGGATACGCGGCGCGGGTGTTTTCGGTGACGGAGTAGTCGTTAAGGTCGAGGCGTCGAGAGACCGGATCGAAGCTGACGTTTTCCAGGATTGTGCCGAAGCGGCGAGTGCAGGCGTAGATCTGCGGTTCGGCTTCGGGCGAGAGGCGAATCACTTTGGCGTAGCAACCGTCTTCGAAGTTGAAGACTCCGTTGTCGCTCCAGCCGTGTTCGTCGTCGCCGATGAGGCGGCGCTTGGGATCAGCGGAGAGAGTAGTTTTGCCGGTGCCGGAGAGTCCGAAGAAAATGGCGACATCGCCGTCGGATCCGACGTTGGCCGAGCAGTGCATCGAGAGGATGCCTTGCAGGGGAAGCAAGTAATTCAAGACAGTAAAAATCGTTTTCTTGATTTCTCCGGCGTAGCTGGTGCCTCCAATGATGGCGATCCGTTCTCGGAAATTTATGATGATAAATGTTTCGGTGCGCGTGCTGTCGACCATCGGAGAGGCCTGGAAGGCGGGTGCGGCGATGATGGTGAATTCGGGGATGTGGCGCTGCAATTGATCCTGGCTGGGGACTTTCAGGAACATGGTGCGAGCGAAGAGGCTGTGCCAGGCTTTCTGCGTGATGATGCGAATGGACAAACTGTGCTCGGGATCGGATCCGGCGTAACAATCCTGGACGAAGACGTCGCGTCCTTGCAGGAAACCTTGGAGACGCGTGAGCAACGCGCTGAAGGTTTCGCTGGTGAATGGGCGATTGTATTGTCCCCACCAGACTTTGTCTTCGGTGGATTGCTCGTGCACGACGAATTTGTCGGCTGCGGCGCGCGCCGTGTGCTTGCCTGTGTTGACGACTAACGGTCCGAGATGCGAAAGGCTGCACTCGGAGCGGAAGATGCTCTCTTCATAGAGCGCAGGTGTAGGCAGGTTCCAGTAAACGCGACGAAGATTCACCAAGCCGTGATTTTGCAGGCCGTAAACGCTGGCGAGTTTGCCAGCTTCCTTGACTGCGGGAGATTGGACATCGAGATAGATGTTCATACCCACTCCCTGACGAGCTTGCGATCGCCCAGATAGAGTTCGTTGGCCGAGTTGGGATCGAGCGCCCACTTGATGCGGTCGAGGCCTTCGGTAATTTCGCGAATGGTTCCGCAATAGCTGAGGCGGAGGTGACCTTCGAAGCCGAACTCCTTGCCTGGGACGGTGACTACGCGGACTTCGTTGAGCAGCATATTCGCGAGCTTCTGCGAATCTTTCATATAAGCGCTGAAATCGGGGAAGCAATAGAAGGTGCCGTTCGGAACGTGCACTTTCACGCCGTCGAAGGCTTTGAGGCGATCGACCATGACGTTGCGATTGTTCTCGAGCATCACGCGGAGGCTTTCGATGGAGGACTGCACGCCGTTGAGTGCGCCGGCGGCGGCCCATTGCGCGGGGGCTGACGGTCCGGAAGTTTGCTGCGACTGGATTGTCGCCATGGCTTCGACTAGCGGCTGGGCGGCGATGGCCCAGCCGATGCGGAATCCGGTCATGGCGTACATCTTGGAGACGCCATTGATGACTACGATCTTGGATTGCTCAAGCGGAACCTTCGAGAATTCATAACAGATCGGGGCGTTCTTGCCGTCGAAAGTGAGACGGTTGTAGATGTCGTCCATGATCAGGTAGAGATTTTTCTTGTCGCAGAATTCGACGATCTCCTGCACGAAATCTTTGGAGTACATGACACCCGAAGGGTTATTCGGGCTATTAAGGATGATGGCTTTGGTGTAGGAGGTGACGACGTCGGTGATCTCTTTCACCGTGGGACAGAAACTGCCATCTTCGGCGGTGACGGGAACTGGAACGCCGCCCGCCAGCTTGACCATCTCGGGATAACTCACCCAGTAAGGCGCGGGGAAGACGACTTCTTCTTTCGGATCGAGGATGGCGTGGAGGAGGACCATCAGCGCCTGCTTGGCGCCGCCGGAGGCGATGACGTTTTTCGCCGAGACGATCTTTTTGTAGTACTCCTCTGTGTAGCGAATGATCGCTTTTTTCAGCGCGGGGATGCCGTCGGGAGCTGTGTAACGGATCTCGCCGGTATTGAGGAGGGAGGCGCAGTTGATTATGGCGTCAACGGGGGCTTTGGTCTTGGGCTCTCCGCCGCCGAGATGAATCACGGGCTCTCCTTTTTCGCGGAGGAGAGCGGCGGTTTCGTTCAGCTTAAGAGTCGCCGACTCTTTGATGGATCGGGCCAGTTGGCTCAGGCTCATAGGTTCACCTTTGAATGCGGACGCGGCTGTACAGAGTTGAGCGTGCCGCCGAACGCGGATCGTCTTGGACCGACGTCGTTCAGGCGCAATAGGCTGCGAGTTGCGCCATTCCGTGGAATGGACGAGACAGATTACCGAAATGGGCGGAGGGCGCAGTGATTGTGATCACGGTATATGACAGGAGTTCCCACGTCTCGCAAAGGCGGCGAGACGTGAGGCATTCCATTCGTATGAGTTCATAGTCGGAAAAGACGACGAGTTAGTTGGTATTCCCTACACATTTTGAATCGACATTCTCTTAAGTTCTCTGTTTCTGTATTGGCCTCATAGGTGCATTTGCAATTGTGGCCGTTTGTTCTTCTACGGCAGAAAGAGGAGGCAAGCAATCATGGCTGGAGAGAATTGGACCATGTGGCTCAACATAACGAACTTCGCGCTGGGCATAGTGACTTTGCTGGCGGTGGTCGTTGTGGCTGGAGCCGTGAGTTGGGATTTGTTTTTCATGTGGCTGCGGAAGACCCACAAGGGTGATGTCGCTGACGTCACGGCTGTGAACATGCAGCGGTTGATGGCGGAAGTGCGCGCAGGCTGGGGTGACTCTCACAGCTTTTCTGTGCCTGGACTTGGACTGACGATGGCGGATGGCGGCGAGAAAGTCGATCCGTCCGACAAGAAGTCGGAAAAGCAGACACCAAGGAAGTGACTTATGGGCTGCCCATTTCTTAAGGAAGGTCGTGCGCGGTACTGCCATGCGGCTCCGGTGAGGAAACTGATCCTCGACGGACCCGGCGCGGCGGATGGGGGCAAGTGCGCATCGGCGGCGTATCGCAAATGTGAACTGGTGGCGCAGGATGCTCCGGAAGAAAAGCGATGTCCGCACCTGGAGGAAGTGCGCGTGCAGTATTGTGGCGTTTCGTCGATCACGAAACTGGTGCCGTTCAGTGATTCGGAATTGTCGAGTTGCACGAGCAATAGCTATCGATATTGCGATACGTATCTAGCACTAGCGCGGCCGCACCCGAGCACTCCGGACGGGCAACTGATGTTCTCTCCGAATCATTTCTGGCTCGACCGCGAGGAGAACGGGATGTGCCATATCGGCATTGACGGATTCCTAGCGGAGGTTGCCGGAAATATCGACGGCGTGACCTATGCGACGGCGCACGGGACGCATTGTCCTGCGGTGGCGATCACGGTGAACGGCGTCGAGTGGCCGATGAGCTTTCCGAACCCCGTGATGATTCAGAGAGTAAACAGCCGGTTGAGGAGTGATCCAGCACGGGTCACGGCAGATCCTTACGGTGCTGGGTGGTTGTTCGAGGGATACGAAGTTCCTGAGCGAACGCGGGCTGGCCTGGTCTCTGGAAAACAAGCCGAGGCGTGGCAAGCAGAAGAGCGCGTGCGGCTGGAACGGGAGATCCATGAGACGCATGCGCCGGGATGCGATGGCGGAGCTCCGGTGCGCGGAGTGGCTCAGTTGTTGCCACGCCAGCATGTCGTTTGCCTGTTCCAGCACTTCTTTTCGAAGCACGGCTGGACGGCGGAGGAGTGAACATGAGGCGGTATGCGGTGATGTTCGGTCTCGGGTTCGCGGTAGCGCTGCTGGTTGGGTGGGTGGCGTTTCCTCATGCACTGTATGTGAAGAAAGCGCAGCCGCTCGAGTTCCGGCACAAGACGCATGCGGAGAAGTCCGGCGTGGCGGAGTGCAGCGACTGTCACGTACTGCGCGACGATGGAACTTTTGCCGGGCTTCCCGCGATGGAGAGATGCGCGAGCTGCCACTCGGACAAGCTCGGAGAGAGCAAGGCCGAGGCCACGTTGGTTGATATGTACATCAAGCCGGGACATGAGACTCCGTGGCTGGTGTATGCGCAGCAGCCGGCCAATGTGTGGTTTTCACACGCGATCCACGTGAAGCGAGCCGGATTGAAGTGCGAGAACTGTCACGGGCAGTACGGCGAGTCGGACCAGGTGAGGGTGTATGAAGTGAACCGCATTAGCGGATACAGCCGCGACATTTGGGGGCACTCGATTTCGCGGTTGCGGCGCGCGCCGGGAGACGGCATGAAGATGCTGGATTGCGAAGGATGCCATCGAGCGCGGCATGTTGAAGTGGGTTGTTTAGGTTGTCACAAGTGAAGGGAGAAACATGAAGTTCTCACGTCGAGATCTGCTGGTATGGGGCGCGGGAGCCGCGGCGGGTCTGGTGGTGACTCCGGTTCCATGGAAACTGTTGGACGATACAGCGAAGTGGAGCCAGAACTGGGGATGGATTCCGCAGCCTGCGCGCGGTCCGGTGGAGGTTAAGCAATCGGCTTGCACGTTGTGTCCGAATGGATGTGGTTTGCGAGTGCGAATGGCGGGCGGATGGCCGGTTGGGATCGCGGGAGTGGCGACGCATCCGGTAACGCGCGGAGCGCTTTGTCCGCTGGCGTTTGGAGCGCACCAGCTGAATTGGCATCCGGAGCGGTTGAAAGTTGTGCGGCATCGCGGGGGGGCCTCATCGTGGGAAGATGCGCGCGCGGCATTCGCGAAAGCTTGCAGTGCGGGGATGGTCGTTGTGGTTGATGGGTATCCGGGGAGAGCGGCTTCGTCGGTCCTCTCGGCTTTCGCAGAGAAACACGGTGAGTATCGCGTCGTGCAGGGAGCGGAGACGCGGGCGCTCGTGCCTTATGAAAAATGGACTGGCGTGCCGGCTTCTGCACTTGGATATGACCTGGAGAATGCGCGAACGGTTGTGAGTTTCGGTGCTCCTTTGCTAGACGGGTGGGGAACCCCGGGACGATTCACACGGCTGTGGGCGGAGAAGGCTGGGGGACAGAGCGACCCGCAGTTGAGAGTCTTTCAGATTGAACCTTCGTTGTCGCGGACCGCGACGAGCGCTTATCAGTGGATCAGCATTCGACCGGGATCGGAGAGCGCATTGGCTTCCGGCATTGCGCGTGTGCTGCTGGAAGAAAAGCTGGTGGCGGCGCGTGGACCGACGCCGGAGTTGACGCTGGAATACGCTGCATCGCAGACCGAGTTGAAAGCGGATGCAATTCGCGAGTTGGCGCGGACGATTGCCGCACAGGGTCCCGTTGTGGCAATCGCTCGGGATGAGAATCCGGCGATTGCGGCTTTGAATGTGGTGCTGGGTGCGGTTGGGAGTCGCGGTGGGATCGTGCGGCGATCTTCGTCTACGACTTCGCATCTTAGCGACGATGCGGCAATCAGATCTGCCAGAGCCGTGGTGCTTGACTCCAGCGTGCCGTGGAATTTTGAGCCTGCGACGGACGCGGAGGTATTTCGGTTCGCAGCGTGGAATGGTGGGCCGACGAAATCGGTTTGGTTGCTGCCGGCGCCGGGGTTTCTCGAAGAATTAACCGACGTGCCGAGTGCTCCAACTTCAGAGATCGAAACTTACGGCATCGCGCCTGTTCTAACAAAGGCTACGCACAAGACGCAGAGCTGTGCGGATTTTCTAGCGAGCTTTGATTCCAGTCTCGATTCCGCAGAAAAAATCGTTCATGCGCGGTGCGCGGAATTGTTCCGTGCGCGACGCGGAACAATTCAGTCGCACGACGCGATTTCGGTTGCGAAGATCGAGTCTGCGCAAAAACTAGAAGCACAACTTGCGAGCGGAGCGGTTTGGGTTGGCGAGCCGGCATCCAGTCAAAGCATTCACTGCGCGCTCAAACAATGGCCCGCGGCTGATGCTGGCTCGTCCCTTGAGATGAGCGGGAACTGGCCGGCTGCGGTGCTGCCGGCGCTGGCGACGAAGCTCTATCAGGAGTCCGGTTTGCTCGAACCAGGGAGGAACGCATGACCGCCCGTTACGGCATGGTGATCGATCTGGACCGCTGCACAGGCTGCGGATCGTGCATGGTGGCGTGCGCGGCGGAGAACAATGTTCCGGCGTTGCCGCAGGCTACGGCACGGACCGGACTGACTCCGATGCTGGTGCGGAGAGTGTCGAATGGGCTCGAGGGGAATTTGCGGCGGGAAGCGTTCATCCCGATCTTGTGCATGCAGTGCGAGCATGAGACGCCGTGCGTTCATGTATGCCCGCAACAAGCGGTGGAAGTGGACAAAGCAACTGGAATCGTGATGCAGATGCCGCAACGGTGCCTTGGTTGCCGGTATTGTATGACGGCGTGTCCGTATCATGCACGGTACTTCAACTGGTGGGATCCGGCGTGGCCTGCGGGGATGGAGAAGAGTTTGAATCCTGCAGTCGCTTCGCGGATGCGCGGAGTGGTGGAGAAATGCAATTTGTGCCATGGACGATTGCATGCGGCACAAGAGAAAGCGGCTGCTGCGGGAAAGCGCGAAGTTGATTTGTCTGATTATGTTCCGGCGTGTGTGGAGGCGTGTCCGACGGGAGCGATCCGCTTTGGAAATCTTGCTGACCGGAATGATCCAGTCGCGCAAGAGATGCACGCAGCGAATACGTTTCGGCTGCTTGAAAAGATTGGGACTGAGCCGAAGGTTTACTACAAGTCGAATCAGGCCTGGATCAGGAAGATGGCCGAGCCTATTGGGACGGGACCTTCGGTAAGAACGACAGAGAATTTGGGAGCTACATCCGAGGTACATGCTGGTGCAGTCTAAAAGGATGCGATCCAAACGCGCGATTCTTGCGTCGCAAACAACGCGACGCTTCGTGCGGATCCCCCAGATCCTTGGGCAGGCAAAACGCGCCTGCCTCAGGATGACAATCAGCCTGGAGGTACAACATGTCTAGCGCGGCTCTCGCCGACAGTCGATGGATTGCTCGCGGCGAAGAGCGAGTTTCGTTGCCACGGTTTTTGGCGTGGCTGAGTCCGTGGGTGGTGGTGCTCGCGATTGGAGTGTACGCGGCTGGTTTGTGCCTGTACTACGGGCTGAACCAAACGAACATGGACAATCGATTCGCCTTTGGGCTCTGGATTTTTCTTGATCTTGGAGTCATCGCACTGGGAGCCGGAGCGTTCTTCACAGGATTTCTCGTCTACATTCTGAAGCGGGCGGAACTGAAGCCCATTCTCAATACCGCGGTTGTGGTTGGGTTTATCTGCTACAGCGGCGCGGTGGGAATTTTGGGGATCGATGTCGGACAGCCATTGCGATTCTGGTTCACCTTCTGGCATCCGAATACGCACTCGATGCTGACTGAAGTTACGTTCTGCATCACGTGCTATTTGACCGTGCTGTGCCTGGAGTACATTCCGATCGTCTTGAAGAACCGGCAACTGCGAAAGCTGCCGTCGTTCTTTATTTTTGAGCACCAATTGCACAAGTTGGTGCCGGTACTCGCTGGCGTGGGGACACTGCTTTCGTTCTTTCATCAAGGATCGCTCGGTGGGTTGTACGGAGTATTGCGCGGACGGCCGTTTGCGTTTCGCGAAGGAATCTTCATTTGGCCTTCTACCTTCTTCTTATTTATCTTGTCGGCGATTGCGACGGGACCGAGTTTTCTGATGCTGGTGACCGCAACTGTCGAGACCGTGACGGGGCGGCGGCTGGTTGGGGATGAGGTGTTCCGGCGGTTGGCAAAGATCTCTGGCGTACTGCTGGGAATTTATGTGGCGGCGAAGGCGATCGACACATTGATCTGGTTGAATTTCACCTCACCGTCCGAGGGATTTGCACCCTGGCAGTACTACATCTATAAGCCGTTTGGGACGCCGGTTTTGTTTGCAGAGATCGTGCTGTTCGGGTTGCTGCCGGCCTTTTTGCTTACGTTTCGTCGCACGGCAGAGCGGAGAGAGTGGCTTCTGTTTGCTGCTGCCTTGGCATGCGGCGGAATTCTGATGAACCGCTTCGTGATGACGGTGCAGACGCTGGCGTTGCCTACGCTGCCATTCGATAACTTCTTGAGTTACACGCCGAGTTGGCAGGAAGTGGCGAGCTTCGGAGCGGTGATTGCTTACGGCGTGATTGTGTATTCGCTGTCATATCGGTACCTGCCGCTATTTCCGAAAGCGGCGCAGGAGGATGGAGATGTTTCCGGGCGTTGATGGGTTTCATTGGACAGTCGGTCACGTCATCTTCATATCTTTATTTATTGTGGTCGCGCTGACGATTTCGGCCACGGTATTTCGAGCTTTGTTTCACACAGCACATGAGTTTCGGGATCATCGGGCGAATGATTTGTGTTGGAGAGCCGACTTTGCAGAGTTGCCGGTCGCGGATCGCAGGTGCCGGCATGAGCTTGCGGGTCGCGTGATTTCGAGGACCTGTGATCATCAGTTTGACTGCCGCACGTGCGAAAACTATTCGCGTTTTTCTGTGCTGCCGGCTACTGGGTATGCGCGGGATTTGGGCCTGGATTATCCAGCGGACCGGCTGTATCACCGTGGACATACTTGGGTTAAGCCGGAAGAGGATGGGACGGTCAGCATTGGAATCGATGCACTGGCGGATCATCTGATTGGGAAGCCGGATTCGGTGAAACTGCCTAAGCCGGGCGACGAACTTGAAGTGAACCAGACGGCGTGGCGGATTAAGAAGAATGGGCATGAGATTGATGTGCGGGCTCCGCTGGAGGGAACGGTTCTGTCGATCGGCGAAGATGGATGGACTTTAAAGCTGCGTCCGCGAGTGGATCTAGGGGATCCAAAATCGCTGCGGCATCTTCTGCGCGGGCCGGAGGTGCATGGGTGGATCGCGCGGGAGCTGGAGAGATTACAGTTGCAGTTGCGGCCTGCAGGCACACAGCCTAGCCTCGCGGACGGCGGTGTATTAGTGCATGGGTTGATGGACGCGGTGCCTTCGTCAGATTGGGATTCCGTGATTGCAGATACGTTTTTAGAAGCTTAAGGCCAAAAGCTTCACACCACAGGGAAGAAAGGGTTTCACAGGGAAGCCTTCGTCGCTTAGTGCGTTATCTCATAGCGTTTCAACTTGTCGTACAGCGTTGAGCGGTCGATACCTAGCGCTGCGCTGGCTTCTTTTACGTTGCCGTGCTTGCGTTCTAAAGCGGCGACGATCGCGCGGCGCTCCAGTTCTCCTAGCGGAACGTCTGGGATTTCCCAATTCTGCTGCGTGGCTGCGTGTTGCAGCCAGGAGAAATCCTGTTCATCGAGCATGCCGTTGCGGCAGGTCACGATGGCGCGTTCGATCACGTTTTCGAGTTCGCGGACGTTGCCGGGCCAGTCGTGAGCCATCAGAACTTTCAAGGCCGCGGGGGAAATGCCGTGGACTTCTTTGCCGAGTTCTGAAGAGATGCGCTGGACGAAGTGTTCGGCGAGCAATGGAATATCTTCGAGACGTTCTCTCAGAGCGGGCAGGCGGATTTCGATTACGTTCAGACGGTAGTACAAATCTTCGCGGAATTTTCCCTGCTGGACTTCCTGAGCGAGATTCTTATTCGTCGCGGCGATGATGCGCACATCGACCTGGACTTCTTCGGTGCCTCCTACGCGGTAAAAGCGACGCTCCTGCAGGACGCGTAACAGGTCGGCTTGCAGTTTGGGAGAGATGTCGCCGATCTCGTCGAGGAAGATTGTGCCACCGTCAGCTAATTCGAATTTCCCTTTGGATTGCGCGTTGGCACCGGTGAATGCGCCCTTCTCGTAGCCGAACAATTCACTCTCGAGTAGCGTTTCTGTTAGAGCCGCGCAGCTTACGACGATGAAAGGCTTTTCGGCGCGATTGCCGGAAAAGTGAACCGCACGCGCTATAAGCTCTTTGCCGGTGCCGCTCTCTCCGCGAATCAGGACTGTGCTACGTAGGCTGGAGATCTCCTGTGTGAGCTCAAGGATTTCTTCCATGCGCGGATTCTTGGTGATCACGTCGTGATGGCGATACTGACGAGTGAGCTTCTTGCGCAGGATGGCATTTTCGCTCTGGAGTTTTTTCAACTTCAGGATGCGCGAAACGAGCATGGAGATTTCTTGAGGATTGCAGGGCTTGACGATGTATTCCTGGGCCCCCTCTTTCATGGCCTGGATCGCGGTGTCGACGGTCGCGTAGGCGGTAATAATGATGACGGAGGCTTCGGAGCGCACGCGATGGATTTCCATCATGGTTTCGATGCCGTCCATGCCGCCGGGCATCTTCAGGTCGACAAAACAGATGGCGAAGTCGGTGGCTTTAGCGAGTTCGACGGCTTTCTGACCGTTGGGAGCGGTGTCGACGCGATAGCCATCTTCACGGAGCCATGCGGCCATGGACTCGCACATTACATCTTCATCGTCGACGACGAGGATTGGCCAATTCTTTTTCATACTCCTCCATCCAGGGATGCGAAGCGCTGCGCCAATTGCAATCCACAGCGGTCACAATAGCGTTCAGACTTGGTGTCGACCATGCCGATGTGGGTCGAGAGGCTCATCGCACATTTCGGCGCGGAGCAGTGGACCAGGCCAAATGTGTGTCCCATCTCATGCAGAACTTCTTTCGTAAGACGTTCGCGCAGGATGTCGTCTTGCGCGGGCAGTCCGTAGAATTCCTGTTGCAGGCGGCAGAGGGAGACCACCGCTACCTGGCCATCGAGTTGTGCTTGTCCGAAAAGGAAGCTCAGCATCGGGATGGACAGGTCGACGGCCGTGACACCGAGGATGCGTGTAGCGTCAGGGGGCGCGTTTACCGCAAGCATTCGCATAATTTCCACTGACTGATACTGCTTCCGTTTCGAATCATAAGCAGCTGCGGGAATGGATATTCCAGCGAGATGCTTGACAGGCATCGGAAACCATTCCGCGGCCGCGTTTGTGATCCACTGCAAAACCTTGTCCGGAACGTTTCCAACGGCGACAAGGTAAAGCGCGCTCACACGGTCTGCACCTGCACTTCCCGAAGGTCCGATTCGGTCTTACGCGACTTCAGCGGCACGGTAACAGTGAAGGTCGTGCCGATGCTGCGCTGGCTCGTGACTTCGACCTCTCCGTCGTGTGCCTTCACAATGCCGTACAACACGGCGAGACCTAGGCCGACGCCTTTGCCGTCAGCCTTGGTTGTAAAAAATGGATCGAAAATTTTCGAGATATTCTCCGGGGCGATGCCTTCGCCAGTGTCTTGGACCGAGAGCTCGACGTTGGTGTTCTGATCGACGACACGCGTGCGGAGCGTGAGAGTGCCGCCACCTTTCGGTTGCATGGCCTGAGCACCGTTCAGCACCAGGTTGAGGACTACCTGTTGCATCTGTGAAGAATCACATTCCACTTGCGGAAGCGTTTCTTCCAAATCAAGGACGATCTCTGTACTGAGCAGTTTGAGCTTGTGTTGCGCGAGGTTGACTGTAGTGCGAATCAATTTGTTTAGGTCTGCGGAGGCGCGCTGTGGCTTGGAGCGGCGTGAGAAGGCCAGAAGATCGGAGACGATGCGTCCGACGCGCGCGGTCTCGGTGGAGATCAAACTCAAGTATTTGCGGAACTCGGCCTCGCGGCCGGGCGGATAGTTGCCACTTGCCATAAGACGTTCAAGTAGCATCGATAGATTCAACACTCCCGAGACCGGATTATTGATTTCATGGGCGACACTAGCGGCCAGCTGTCCGAGTGAAGCCAAGCGGTCTGACTGCACCAGCTTGCGTTGCGCGGTCTGGAGCTGGCGAGTGCGCTCGTCGACTTTACTTTCAAGTGTCTGCTGCATTTCGTTGAGCTCGTTCACTGCCAATTTCAAACGCTCTCGCATACGATTGAAAGAATCCACGAGTTCGTCGAGTTCCTGGCTGCGCTGGGTGATCTCGATGTGCTGGTCGAGATCCATCTCGCTGACTGCTTTCGTAGCTTTGATCAGCTCAAGAATCGGTGTTCCCACAAATCGACGGGTAAACAGAATCACGAACGCTGCTCCAATAGATACCTCAAGAACCGTCCAGAGGATCGTCTGCAGGGTGATCGTGCGGGTTTGCGCTTTGACGGGGTCCAGCCGAAGGGCGACATCGACCACTCCAAGGACTTTTGTGGATGCCTTGTGGGCATGGCAACTCGCGTTGCTACAGGATGGCTCGTTGTAGATGGGAGTGACCATGCTAATGGTCTTGACTCCTTCCGGAGTCGTGGCGTAACGGACGCGAGAACCTTGCACGGGCTTATCAATGATCGGCCCGCGACTATGACAAGTAGCGCAAACGTCGTTGCTCAGGTCTACGAGACCTTGACGAGGCTGTTCGTGTGCGTCGGTGGAAAAGACGAGGCGGCCTTCGCGATTAAACATCCGAATGCGATCCACGCCTTCCTTGTCGGCAATGGTCTGCATGATCTGATAGGCGGCTCTACGGTCATCGTCGAGCATGAACTGCCAGGTGGCGCTCGTGATACTGCGGGAGAGTTCGTCGGCGCCGAGCACCATGGTGTCGACCAATTGCCTTTTTTGAGTGCGGAAATTCAGATAACCACTTACGCCACTGATCGCAACGATGAGGACGGTGAGAGACAGAATCAGCTTTGGGCCGAGTTTGTGAAGCATTGCACGCCGTTTAACTACCGGGCCCCGAGGCGCCGGCAGGAAGCCGTCAGATCTTAAAGAAAGTCCATGCTGATGTTAGGGCGGAAGCGAACAGGAAGCCGTGATTCGTACTGCGAAAGCGAGTGATTTCAGTCACATGAGGGTTGCGATTGGCCGCCGCAAACCGCAAAGTCCGGTTAAGGTAACCAGCTGAATATAGGGAAAATACTGTATACGAGAGCCTCGCTAGAGTTGAGAGCATATTAGTTTCGCTTTCCGGGACCCCGTGCCTACCAAACCCCTCCTTCTATCTATCGATGATGACACCGAGACGCTGCGGCAGCGCGCCTTGCTACTCGAGGCTAATGGCTATTCGGTGCAGTCCATGGAATCTGGGCGGGAAGCTCTTGACTGGCTGGCAAGCGGCACTCAAGTAGATCTCGTACTGCTGGACTACGCGATGCCCGGAATGCGTGGGGACGAATTGGCTCGAAGCCTGAAGGAGCGCTACCCGAGCCTTCCACTGATCGCGGTTTCGGCAGCAGAAAAATTGCCTGCTGCTTTTCAGGACATCGTGAATGCGAGCGTAAGGAAAGGGCAGGATCCCCAGGTTCTATTGACGGCAGTCGCCCAAGTACTCGCAACCGAGAATGAGACAAAGTCTGCATCTGGCGTTCCGCAACGGACTGTACTTTGTGTTGAAGACGAAGAACTTCAGCTGAAAGCTCGCAGGATGTTGTTTGAAGCGGCAGGCTATCGGGTTATAGAGGCGAGATCGGCGAAGCGGGCAATCGATCTGTTTTCTTCGCAGCAGGTAGATGCTGTCGTGATGGATTATTGGCTTTCCGATAAAGATGGGAATGGAACCGTCGTAGCAGAACAGATGAAGCGAATGCATCCCAGGATTCCCATATTGATGCTCTCGGGATTCACTGCACTGCCTGGAGAAGGTGCGCTAGTCGATTCGTGGATCCGCAAGTCTCAGTTCGATCCGGAGAACCTCGTCAGTGAGGTGGATCGGCTGATCAAGCTTCGCCAGCTTGGCCAGCGGTCCGAGCAGCCCGAATGATCTTTAGCCGCTTTGTACATTTCGGACGCGTAGTGTGTCTACGCGGAACGATCGCTGGCGGGCCCTTCTTTTTACTGTTCGTGGCTCTGTCCATCCTCAGTTGGCTCACTGTTCTACATGCCTCTTCCAATTCGCCGGAGGCGCAAGACACACTGAAGCAACTTACGCTTGCCCAACTGGGCAACGTGGAGGTCACGACTGCTTCGAAGGCTCCGGAGCAGGTCTGGAAGACATCCGCGGCGATATTCGTATTGACGCAGGACGATATCCGGCGCTCGGGGGCGACGACTATTCCAGCGGCGTTACGACTTGTTCCCGGGGTGGAGGTAGCCCGAATCAATAGCAATCGGTGGTCGATCGGGATACGAGGATTCGGAAGCCGGCTAACTCGTGATGTGCTGGTGCTGATCGATGGCCGCACCGTTTACACTACGCTGCTGGCAGGCACGTATTGGGAAGTCCAAAACCTTTTGCTTGCCGATATTGATCGGATTGAGGTGATTCGAGGTCCCGGAGGAACGATTTGGGGGCCGAACGCGGTCAATGGCGTTATCAACATCATTACGAAAAGCAGCAAGGACACGCACGGCGAATATGTGACCGTGGCGGGTGGAAGCGTAGACGAAGGGATGATCAATGCACGGTATGGCGGGGGGAATGGCAAGGGTCTGGATTACCGCGTGTACGGACTCGCATTTGATCGAGGACCCGAATATCACACGGAAGGAATTGACTATGACCGGTGGAGAGCTGTACAAGGCGGCTTCCGCATGGATCTGGCGAGCTCCGGACCGAACCGAGTTACGCTGCAGGGCGATATCTACGATGAGGGCGCTGGAGAGAGCGTCACTGCGACGACGTATGCTCCGCCTTACTCGCAGAATCTGAATGGGACCGCCGGACTCTCGGGCGGGAATGTTCTCGCGCGATGGCAGCGCGTGCAAGGTGAGGGCAAGGACTTTCAGCTTCAGGCTTATTACGATCGCGCGAACCGTCGAGAGCTGAATTTTGAAGACCTGCGCGATACTTTTGATGTCGACTTTGTGGACCGCTTCCGCTTGCCGAGACAGCAGATTTCATGGGGCCTTGGCGGGCGATGGAGTCATGGGAAAAATCCGACGGTTGTTTCCGGACTCTATTTTCTTCCTGGAAGCCGTACTGACCAGCTATACACTGCGTTTCTTCAGGATGACATTGGGCTCATCGATGACCAGCTCGTACTCGAGCTCGGAACGAAGTTGCTCAAGACGAATTACACGGGAGCACAATGGCAGCCGAGCGTACGACTGCTGTGGACACCACGTCCGACACAGACATTCTGGGGAGCTTTTACGCATGCGGTGCGCACGCCATCAGACGCTGAGAGGGCATTCTATCTTGCGGGATTTACAGGAGCGTTCATCAACAATTTGCCGTTCTTTGCGAGATTCAATGCGAATCCGAGTTTTCGTTCTGAAGAACTCAATGGGTGGGAATTCGGGTACAGGCAGCTACTGCGACGAAATGTCTACCTCGACATAGGAGCGTTTCACAATCACTACGGGGATCTTTTCAGTGAAGATATTACCGGTTCGCCTTTTCTCGAGAGTAATCCGGGACCGCCCCACTATTTACTGCCCGCAGAGTTCGGAAATGGGCTGGTGGGCACAACCAAAGGCATCGAATTTGCGCCGGAGTGGAAACCGCTTCCCGCATGGCGCCTGCGGGCGTCGTATTCATTTCTGCAAATGCGTCTGATGAAGGGCATGAACTCGGAAGATATCGGGACTGCCCCGATCACAGAAGGGTCCAGCCCGCGGCATCAAGTCACGGCACAGTCGGGAATCGATTTCAACAAGTCCTTCAGTCTGGATCTGACGTACCGCTATGTAAGCCAGCTGAAGGCGCAGAACATCCGCGCCTACTCGACGGCGGACGCTGAATTCACATGGCACACGCGGTGGCCGCTCAGCTTTTCAATTGTGGGACAAAACCTGTTTCAGCCTTACCACTACGAGTTCGCCAGTGATCCGGCTCCGAACGTGGCAATCAGGCGCAGTGTTTACGGGCAAATCACGTGGGAGAAGTGAACATTCCCGGAATGAGTAGGAAGTGGGCGCGCTGGGTTGAATTTCGGATTAGACGCAGCGGAGCGCTCTGCGTTGTTGCCGTATTCCTATCGTGTGCATTATCGGGGGCCCAATCCTCAAGACCGAGCGAGTCACAGGTCGAAGCTGCCTACTTATACAACTTTGGTAAGTTCGTAACCTGGCCGAGCGATCGATTGGCCACGTCAGAGGCGTTCTACGTCTGCGTCTTGGGCAAAGACCCGTTCGGTCCCGTCCTGGATGAAACGGTGAACGGGGAGCAGATCGATGGCAAGAATGTTCGAATTCTAAGGATCTCAAGAGTACAAGAAGGTCGGTCTTGTCACATTCTTTTTGTGAGTTCTTCCGAAGAAAAAAGTTTGCCGGTCATCATTGTGGAAGCGCAGCGCATGCACGTGCTGACAGTGAGCGACATGCCGCATTTCGCCGAACGCGGGGGAACGATTGGTCTAGTACACCAGCAAGACCGGATTCGCTTTGAAGTGAACCGCACGGGAGCCGAGGATTGCCATCTCGGGCTTAGCTCAGAGCTGTTGAAGGTGGCAACCAGAGTGATCGGGGGCAACCCAGCCGGAAAGTGACCATGGTGTTGAAACGCATAGCCTCGATTTCAAGCCGACTCACGCTGATGAATATGCTGGTGAGCGGCGTGGCGTTGCTGCTGGCGTGTGCCGGTTTCTTCACGTATGACCAGATTACGTTCCGGCAAGGATTAATCAGGACGCTGTCTGCGCAGGCGCAGATCGTCGGCTCCAATAGCGTGTCGGCGATCTTGTTTAATGATCCGCAAGCTGCAGCAGGAACGCTCTCCGCTCTTCGAAGCTCTCCGAACATTTCGTCCGCGGGAATCTTTGCGAATAGCGGACATCCTCTGGCGCAATATTCACGGAATGTGGGAAACGAGATTCTTAATATCCCGCAATTGGAGTCAGGAAAAACGCAAGGCTACTGGTTCCGGAGGGATCATGTGGTCTTGATTCGCAGGATTGTCTCAGAAGGAAAACCGATCGGCTTCGTCTATCTAAACGCGAGCCTTGCGGAAATCGATCGACGACTTAGGCGATATGCATTGATTGCGTTTGTGGTGCTGCTGGTATCGCTGATTGCGGCCAATGCCGTGTCATCAACGTTCCGGCGATCGGTGGCGCAGCCGATCATTCAGCTTGCTGAGGCCGCGCAGCGCTTTTCTCGAGACAAGAATTACTCAATGCGAGTAAGTTCTCCGGCGGAGCAGAACGAGCTGGCAGTCCTCGTTAAGTCGTTCAACGAAATGCTGGGTGAGCTTCAGAAGAGCCATGAGGAATTAGAGCAGAGAGTTGCCGAGCGTACACGGGAACTGGTGTCGGCAAATAGCGAGCTAGAGGCATTTTCGTATTCCGTTTCCCACGATCTCCGCGGACCTCTGGATGCCATCAACGGCTTCAGCTACCTGCTGATGCAGAAGTTCGAACCAAGCTTAAGTGGAGAACAGCAGGAATTGCTAGAAAATATCCGGGCCAGCAGTCGGAAAATGACGGGATTGATTGATGACCTGCTAAACCTGTCACGCGTGACCAGCAGCACGATGCGTACTGAGACAGTCGACTTGAGCAGCGTGGGGCGGTCCATCATAGAAGAGCTGCGTTTGGCTGCACCCGAGCGGAAAGTAGAATTTATCGCGGCAGAGAAAGCGGAAGTAGTTGGCGATGCACGACTGTTGCGCATCCTGATGGACAACTTGCTGCGCAACGCGTGGAAGTACACATCGCACCATGATCGTGCCCACATCGAGTTCGGAATGACGGGGGACAACGGTCGAACAGTGTATTTCGTTAGAGATGATGGGAGCGGCTTTGATCCGAGGTCGGCGGATCGGCTTTTTCAACCATTTCAGCGCCTACACTCGGCAGCGGAGTTCCCCGGGAGTGGGGTTGGACTGGCGACGGTGCAGCGCGTTGTCCGACGACACGGCGGAGAGGTTTGGGCTACCAGCGAAGTAGAAAAAGGAGCGACTTTTTATTTCACGATCAAGGCTTCGCGCGATTCACTCCTTCAAGTTTAGCGATCTTCTTCTGCCGTTCTACTGCGAATCAAGTACATGGTCTTTCAATTCCTTGTAGCTGGATTAGCCGGCAAGTCCACTCACTGTGCAGGGAGACATCCAGCAACTGCTGTGTATTCAACCGCATCCAAGTGGAACGCTTCGTGAGCAAGTATCATGAGCAGGTGCCTGATCGAAGCTGACTTGGTAGCCTATGCGGTTCGTGGTCGTCCTCGTTGTCCTACTGGCAGGCGTAAGTGCATTTGCGCAACTGATGTTTCAGGCTGCCTCGGAGACCTATAACGGTCAAAATGTCAGTCGAGTTTCGTTGATCGCGAACCCGCATCGCGACATGCAGAGCCTTTATCCGCTCGTCACACAGAAAACCGGCGAACCCTATTCGCACGAAAAAATTGAAGCTGACACCGCCGCACTACAAAAAGCAGGCCACTTCGAGCAAGTGAAAGCGAGTGTGGTGCCGGAAGTTAGCGGGCTCCGGGTGCAGTATCTGCTTGAGCCGGCGTTTTATCTGGGGGTGGTGCAGTTTCCGGGAGCAACCAAATTATTTTCGTACACTCGGCTGTTGCAGGTTGCGAATCTGTCGGACGAGGACCCCTATGATCCGGCGCAGATTCCGATTGCTGAACAAGCTATTAGGGATTTCCTGCACCGAAACGGATACTTTCAATCGGACGTGCACGCCGAGCCTGCGATTGATGATCGCCATCAACTAGTAAATGTAAGCTTTGCGATTCATATCGGGAAACGAGCTCGCATCTCGTCAGTGAGCATCAACGGGCCGAACGAGCCGGAGAAGGAACGTCTGTTGCACTCAATTCAATCGCTGAGAGCGCGGCTCTCGCGCGGACTTCTCAAGCCGGGAAAGCCGTATTCCCCGGGCCGGATTACATCAGCGACAACATTAATGAAGAAGGCGCTCAATGGACAACGCCGACTTGCGAGCAGCGTGAAAGAAAATCCCCCCAAATACGATACCCAAACAAACCGCGTTGAGGTGTCGTTCGACGTGCAAGTCGGTCCGGTGGTAACGATTCGTACGGAAGGAGCAAAGCTGACCTCTATCCCGTTTCTGGCAGGACGAGAGAAGAAAAAGCTCATCCCCATCTACAGCGAAGGAGCAGTGGATCGGGAATTAGTAGAAGAAGGCGAGCGCAATCTCGCGGACTATTTCCAGAAAAAGGGTTATTACGACGCGAAGGTAACAACAGACTTTCAGAAGACACCGGACGAAATCTCCGTCATTTACAAGATCGACCGCGGCAAGAAACATAAGGTCGACCGGATCCTACTTCACGGCAATTACGTCATAGGCTCCAAGGATCTTCTTGCTCAAGTCAGGGTCAAGAAGTCGCACATCTGGACACATGGGAGTCTTAGCCAATCTCTGCTAAAACAGAGCGCGTCCAACATGGAAGCGTTGTACCGCGATCGCGGATATCAGGACGTCAAGGTCACGCCACGAACGGTGGATCGCGAGCCCAAGATCGATGTGGATTTCGATATCGAGGAAGGGCCGCAAACCATCGTCGAAAATGTACAGGTATCGGGCAATCAGAATGTCGCATACGGCCAGCTGACGGCGCCGAAGGGCTTCCAGTTGCGATCGGGAGAGCCATTTTCGCCGAGGAAGATGGCCGACGATCGAAACCGGATCTCGGCCACGTACCTCAACCGTGGATATCTAAACGTGGAGGTGAAGGTAACGGCGCAGCGGTCGGAAAATGATCCGCATCGGGTGAATGTTTCTTATGCAATCATCGAGAACCAGATGGTGCGAATGGATGACGTCGTTTTTCTCGGGCAAGAACGCACGAAGCTCTCACTGCTGAACAGGACTGCGCAAATTAAGCCGGAAACACCGATGCGGCGCAAAGATCTCATGGAAGCGGAGAGCCGCCTCTATGATCTGAGTATTTTCGACTGGGCTAGCGTGGGACCGAGAAAGCCAATCACTGGCCAAACGGATGAGACAGCTCTCGTCAAAGTACACGAGGCCAAGCGGAACGAAATCACGTATGGATTTGGATTTGAAGTTTCCCATCGCGGTGGTAATGCTCCTTCTGGGACGGTGGCGCTTCCTGGAGGCGGCGGAACGATTGGACTGAACGGACATGAGATCGCGCCGAGTCAGTCAACGTTTGCGAGTCCTCGAGGGGTCATCGAATTCACGCGTCGTAACATGCGTGGCTTGGCCGAGACCGCAAGCACCTCGCTCCTAGTGTCTCGACTGGATCAGCGGGTGCTGGCGACCTATGCCCAGGCCCATTTCTTTGGAACGGAGTGGCAATCGCTGAGCAGTTTTTCGCTTGAGCGAAACAGCGAAAATCCTCTCTTCACAGCAGGATTAGGCGACCTTTCGTTTCAGCTCGAAAGAGCTATCGCTCACAAGACGAACACGCGCGTGCAGGTTCGGTATGACTTCAACAAAACGGACCTGTCGCACATTTTGGTGCCGGACCTTGTGCTGCCGCAGGACCAGAATGTGCGGCTATCGACGTTTTCGGCGACGCTCATTCACGATACGCGGGACAAGCCGCTCGACGCTCATCATGGGATGTATGGGACGGTCGATGTGGGGATCACGCCCACGGCACTGGGATCGAGCGCGGACTTCACAAAACTCTTTGGTCAGTACGCGTACTACAAGCCGCTGCATTCGATTGTGCTCGCGAACAGCATTCGCCTTGGATTGGCTGCGCAGTTCGCCAACAGCTTCGTTCCAACAAGCCAACTGTTTTTTACTGGAGGCGGTACGTCGCTGCGCGGCTTCCCGATCGACGCCGCGGGGCCGCAAAGGCTGGTGCCTTTTTGCAACGTACTGCAAGGAGAGTCGGGATGCGTGAACATCACCGTGCCCGTAGGCGGAAAGCAGTTGTTCATACTGAATTCCGAAGTGCGTTTCCCGCTAGGGATTATGAAGGCGTTGGGCGGAGTTGTATTTTACGACGGCGGCAATGTGTACAGGAACATTAATCTGCACCAATTCGTCGACGACTACACTAACACGGTTGGGTTCGGGCTTCGGTATGCAACGCCGATTGGTCCCGTGCGTTTCGATGTCGGGCGCCTTTTGAATCCCGTTCCGGGCCTCAATGCGTGGCAGTACTTCATCACTATCGGGCAGGCGTTTTAGGGGTTAGTTATGAGTTGGAAAAGAAAAATCGGGTGGGCCGCGCTGGGGCTCGGCATATTGCTGGTAGTCGTTCTGGTGGGAGGATATGCGTATTTAAAGAGCAATGCATTTGGACGGCTTGCGCTGCGCGAGATCGGAAAGCAGGCAGATGAAGCTACTGGGGGCAAAACAACGGTTGGCGGGCTGGATTTCAGTCTTTCAGGACTTACAGCAAATCTCTACGACATCACATTGCATGGGACCGAGGGTCCAGAGCAGCCGCCCCTATTGCATGTCGATAAGCTCACCGTGCAAGTGAAGATCATCTCGCTGTTGGGTCGGCAGTTTTCGTTGCGCGAGCTTCTGATTGAGCATCCAGTCGTCCATATTGCGGTTAGCCGGGACGGCACGAACAACCTCCCGACTCCGCCCCCGAGCAAAAGTAACAGCCATACCAGCGTTTTTGATCTAGCCATCGGGCACGCACAGCTCACGAACGGTGAAGTTGGCTACAACGATCAGAAGACACCGATGGATGCAGATCTCTACGATCTGGGAACTGACATCCGGTGCACGCCGGGAATCAAGAAATATGAGGGCACGCTTTCCTACGACCGCGGAAAGCTGCGGTACGCGGCTTACCATCCTCTTGCCCATAGCCTTAATCTGAAATTCGGCGCGACTCCCGAACAACTGAAGGTTGAATCAGCGATGCTTCGGGTGGGAGCGTCTGAGGTATCACTGCAAGCGGAAGTGACGAATTACTCGAATCCGATCGCGAATGGCATATACGCGATTCGGATTCGCACGCAAGACTTCGCGTCGATGTCTCCCAGCGGCAAGGCTGAAGGTGACGTGCTGCTGAGCGGCAAGCTGCACTATCAAGTGGTGGCGAATGAACCGGCCATCCGGAATATCTTGATTGACGGCCGGATTGCGAGCGATGCATTGCGAGTTGCGGCATCGGGCAAACGAGTTGATCTGCGAAATCTTCAAGGCGAATATCGGCTGGCGGGTGGGAATCTGACTCTGCGCAATGTTGCTGTTGATACATTCGGCGGACGGATCGTGGCTGATGGCGAAATGAATCATTTGGATTCGACCGCAGATTCCAGGTTTCATGCGTCGCTGCAGGGCATTTCTCTACGAGAAGTGCAACGAGCGGCGGGAACGCAGATTTCTGGCGCTGCGATTTCTGGCCAGATCGGTGGAACCGCCGAGGCGGCGTGGAAGGGCAGCATCAAAACTTTGCGTGCTCGTTCCGATCTTAGTTTGAGAGCAGAAGCGAGCAGCACCTCAAATCCGAAAGCTGAGGAAGTTCCAGTTACTGGTAGCGTCCACGTTATGTATGACGGTCATCGTCAGAGCGTTCAGGTCGAGGATTCGGTAATCAAGTTGCCCACGGCGAGTGTCATCGCTCGGGGAACGATCAGCGATCACTCGAGTTTGCAAGTCCAGATGGTTGCGGACGATCTGCATCAACTTTCATCAATCGCGGCCTCATTTCGCTCGGGAGAGAATCCGCCTCCTGCCATATCTGGAAAGGCGACGCTAAATGCGGTGGTGCAAGGATCAGTGAAGAAGCCGACAATTTCCGCACAACTCAATGCTCAGGATCTGCGGGTTCAAGGGAGCGAGTGGAAGAGCGCAAGCCTCGGCCTGCGAGTGAACCCGTCAGAATTGACCGTTGATAATGGAAAGCTCGTGAATGCGCAACAGGGACAGGCGACTTTCAACGCGACTGTCAAATTGCACAACTGGGCTTATCGGCCGTCGGATCGGATTCAAGCGCACCTCAACGCGCAGCAGTTCAGGATCGCCGACCTGCAGCAGCTCGCGAATCAGCACTATCCAGTCTCTGGTGTCTTGAATGCAAAGATGACTGTGGATGGAACCGAAGACAATCCACAAGGGAATGGGCAAATCGAAATTGCGAATGCGAACGTGTATGGGGAGCCGATTCAGAAGCTGGCGACGAGCTTTCACACGGACAATGGTGCGATCGTTTCGAATCTTCAAGTTGCGTCAAAGGCAGGGAACATCAACGGCGATTTAACCTACGCGCCGAAGACCAAGGCCTATAAGGTGAACGTGGATGTACCCGGGATAGTTCTGCAGAAGCTGCAGATGCTGCAGGAAAAGAACCTGCAAATTACGGGAACAGTCATCGCATCTGTGCGCGGTGAAGGGACCGTGGATGATCCGCAGCTTGTGGCGACTGTGGAGTTGCCCGAGCTGCAGGCGAAGGGCAAGTCGATCTCTCAACTAAAGGCCGAGGCGCGAGTTGCACAGCATCGCCTCAACCTAAACATGGACTCGAAGGTTTCGCAGATCGCAGTGCATGCGCAAGGGCAGGTTGCTCTGACAGGAGATTATGAGGCGCAGGCTAATCTCGATACTGGAACTATCCCGCTGGATACGTTAATTGCTACATATGCGTCGAGTGTGCCGCAAGGATTTCAAGGACAGACGGAAGTGCACGCAAGTTTGAAAGGGCCATTGAAAGATAAAGAGCATCTTGAGGCGCATGTGTCCATTCCCGTATTACGCGCGAGCTATCAGTCATTGCAGGTAGGAATCGCGCATCCGATCCGAGCCGACTATGCGCAGTCTGTCATAACGCTTCAACCGGCCGACATTGAAGGCACTGACACGTCTTTGCACGTGCAGGGGCGCATTCCGATTGGGGGCACAGCCGCTCCCGATGTGACCGCGACGGGATCGGTCGATTTGAAGATCGCACAAATTGTGGCGCCAAACATTAAGGGTTCAGGAGTGTTGGCGCTTGACGTGAGAACCGCCGGAGGTGCGACGAAGCCCGGAGTTGAAGGAAAAGTAACTCTGAAGGATGTCGCGCTGACTACGGTGGATGCGCCGATCGGCGTCGAGAAGCTGAACGGGACTCTCGATATTTCCAGCGATAAGGTGCAGGTTACGGATATGAAGGGGCAAATCGGAGGTGGGACGCTCTCGCTTGGTGGAGCGATCACTTACCGCCCCAGCTTGCATTTCAATTTGGCCGTGCAATCGCAATCGGTGCGCTTGCTGTATCCGACCGGGCTGCGAACCTTGCTGGATGCGAATCTGGCGTTCACCGGGAATACGACGGCTTCTACGCTGAATGGACGAGTGCTGATCAACAGCCTCTCGTTCACTCCGGATTTCGATCTGGCCAGTTTCTCCGATCAATTCAGCACGGGAGGAACGGTTTCGCAACCCGGATTTGCGGACACGATCAAGCTCGCGATTGCGGTGAAGTCGCGGCAGAACCTCACCGCGGTCAGTTCGCAAATGAGCATCGCCGGGCAGGTTGCGCTTCAAGTGGGAGGGACGGCGGCGAACCCGGTGATTATGGGCCGAACGACACTGAATTCGGGTGAAGTGTTCTTCCGGAATGTGCGTTACCAACTGCAGAGGGGCGTGATCACATTTGACGACCCCAATGAAACTCATCCGGTGCTTAACATTTCCGTGACCACGATTATTGAGCAATACAATCTGACACTCACAATGCGGGGCCCCTTGGATAAGCTGACGACTTCATACGTGTCCGATCCGCCACTGGCCACCGCGGACATCATCAATCTCGTTGCGCGTGGAAAGACAACGCAGGAGTCGGCTGCGAGCAGCCAGAGTACTGATTCGATGATTGCTTCGCAAGCTGCGAGCCAGTTGAGCAGCAGTGTGCAGAAGATGGCAGGGCTATCGAGTTTGTCGATTGATCCGACGCTCGGGGGCAATGGTCAGAACCCTTCCGCAAGGATTGCAATACAACAGCGTGTAACGAAAAGCCTGCTCTTTACGTTCTCAACAGATGTCTCTCAGCCGGGCAGCGAAATCATCCAGGGCGAATACCAGATCAACAGGAGATGGTCGGTGAGCGTGCAACGCGATGAACTGGGAGGAGTGTCGGTGGATGGGAAATATCACTCCCGCTTCTGAATGATGTTTTCAGGCTGCGCGATCCAGCCCAAGGTCGTCCTCTGCGTCGGCGTCTATCTCCGGAATGCTCTTTGGCTGAATACTTCCCCTCTTGCTGTGTTTCGCGAGTTCTGCGCTGAGTTCAGCGCCGACCAGCAGTACAAATGAGGTCCAGTAAAGCCACGTCATGAGCGCAATCAGTCCGCCGAGCGTGCCGTAGGTGCGGCTAAAGTTCGCAAAATGGCGGAAGTAGAGGCTGAGCAGAAGCGATAGTCCGTTCCACGCGATCACGGCGAAGATCGCTCCGGGTAGCGACGCTCCGAAACGTTGCTTGACGTTCGGGCCTAAGAAATAGAGCAATTCAATAGCGAACACTGTGAAGCTGATTGCAATGACCCAGCGTAGGATTGGCCAAAAGACTGCGAATGCAGACGAGAGACCGAGGTGAGCAGCAATCCATTCGCCAAAGCGGGGACCGGCAATCATGACTGCCAGCGCGATCAGCAGCAATGTGCCGCAGATTGCTGCCAAGCCCATGGCAAGCAGGCGCGTTTTCCAATAAGGACGATTGTCGGGCGCATCGTAAGCAATATCGAGCGCCTCAATCATTGCATTGAAACCGGAGGACGCCACCCAGATCGTTCCAATCATGCCGAAGGAAAGCAAAGTCCCGCGATGATTGGAGAGTACGTCATGCAGTACCGCGTAGATGACCTGCATGGTATCAGGTGGGAAGATACGGCTCATGAGGGCGAGAACATTTCCGAAGAGATGCTGTTGGTGCATCCATCCGACAAGTGCGGAAAGAAAAATCAGAGCGGGAAATACGGAAAGCACGAAGTAATACGAAAGTGCAGCCGCGACCTGGAGTGTGTGATGCCGAAGGATATCCTGGTAGGCGGACACGACCGCCTGTTTGATGCCGGCGATGCGCACGCATTTACGATAATTTCTTTCCTCGCGAGCGTGAATACCCGGATGATGGTAGGTGATTCACGCATCATCGGGCTATTCCGTTGTGTAATTCACTTCCATGCGGCGTACCTGGATGCTGGAGATATAGAGTGCAATCGCCGCAACGAGCAAAATGCCCAAGATGGCAAAGGGTGCAGAGACGGGCTCACCATTTGAAATCAACAACGCGAGTATGGGCGGTGTGCCTGGGTCAACCGGAACATCGACCGGGCAGAGAGATTTCAGATAGTAGATGATGCTGATCTGCTTGAGTATGTTCGGAAGAAAAGGATTGATGCCTTCCCATATCAGGGCGATAGCGGCAGGCGCGATCGGGTTGCGGAAGACCATGCCGGCAACGAGGAAGAAAGCGCCGTAGCCGATGCAGGCGAGAACAGTTACGCCGATGTAGATGGCAGCGTGCTCCAAGCCGTGATTGTGGTAGAGATACAGATCCTGCTGTCGTGCAGTGAAATGCCACAAGAACGCGCAGGTTTGCAGGATTTCGCTCGTCACAAAAATCGTACAGGTGGCGAGCAGTCCGGCAATAAACTTTCCGGCCATGAGAACTTCGCGTCGGACGGGCGCCAGAAAGTAGAAGTGGAGACTGCGGTCAAGGACTTCACCGCGGAACAGATTCATAAAGATTCCGAGGCATCCGAAGAAGACAGCCAGGCGCAAGAAAAAGAATTGGAAGATTCCGGCAAACATGATCGACGAGCGCGCGGGGTCGTCGAAGCCGGTGAGGCTTACATTATCAACTTTGTTGTTGGAGAAGTTTACGTACAGATCGTTCTGACCATCCGAGTAGTGATACATCTGATGTTCGATCTTTTCTGTCGACCCTGGGCCTGTAGGACGTTCTTCAACCCAATGATCCGCTACGGGCGGTTTGCCGAGAAGAGACAGTACCGTGTCTTTGCTCATTCCAGTCTTGATGGAAATCAGGTCGCGGTAGGTCAGCAGTTTTTCGCTACGGCGCGCGAGTGCCTCAGCACGATGCTGCTGGGTTCCAAAAGCAACCGCGAAAGCAATGAAAAGGAATACCGGCAAGGCGGCGAGAACATAGATCCATAGGCCACGACGAGCGAAGAGCGTCTTCTTGAATTCGAGACGAATTACCGCCTTTACCTGTGCCCACCAGAGCCGGTTCATCGGGCCACCTCTTCATTGCCGATCAGGTATTCGTAGACAGAAAGAGCGTCGTCATCGGCAGGCGCGATGGATTCGATCTCGATCCCGTTCATCGCCATTCCGTTCATCGCTAGATAAAAGCGGTCAGTGTCGCGGGTTTTCAACAGCAGACCATGCTCGTCCTTATGAATGGAGATTTCGATCGCGTAGTTACTCTCAAGCATTTTGGCAGCGAGTTCCCGCGGCCGCGTGCAGCGGATCATGATCTGCGTAGGATGTTCCTGAATTTCGCCGCGTACACTTTGGATGTTGCCTTCGGCAACGACGTATCCGTTGCTGAGCATGACTACCTGGTCGGAGATGATGTCGACCTCGTGGAGAATATGGCTGGAGATGATCACGTAACAGCCTTCGGCAGCAGCGGCGCGAAATAGGGCGATCATCTCGGCACGCGCAAGAGGATCGAGGCCATTCAGAGGTTCATCGAGAACTAAAACTTTGGGATCGTGCGCCAGGGCTTGGGAAAGGCGGATACGCTGCCGCATCCCTTTGCTGTAGCTTGCGACTTTTCGATGAGCGGCTTCAGTGAGGTTCACGCGTTCGATGGCTCGCCAAGCCAAGCGCTCGCACATCGATGAATCCTGGCCGGAGAGACGCAGATACGAATACAAGAACTCAAAGCCGGTCAATCCTTTTGGAAACGCGTCGAACTGGGTCGAGTAGCCCACGATCTTGAAGAGATTTTCTGAGTCGTCGGTTCTGTATCCGAGAACTTGAATCTGGCCGCGGGATGGCCGGACGAGTCCCGTCATCAGGTTCATGAGCGTAGTTTTTCCAGAGCCATTTGGCCCGACGAGGCTGGTGATTCCCGGTGGAATCGAGAGGTTAACGCGATTGACGCCGAGAATCTCGCCGTAGAATTTCGAAACATCCTCGAAAGTGATCCGATCATTCACCGAATCACCTCGTAAGCGCGGACCTTGCGAAGAAGGAGCCAGAGGCAAACGGCGCAGTAAAACAATAGGGCGATCCAAGCCTCAGAGGAAGCGATTGCCTCGTCGGCGGGCATCTGAAACAGGCTCTTCCATACCGCGGTCATCAGGTACGCGACATTGAACAGATAGCCGGAATCGGTTCTCAACACGGCATTAACTGCCTGTCCGAAGCCGGCACCGAAGAACATCACCGCGAGTAGCAGTGCTCCGGCGACGACTCTCCATTTCACCCACGCGGAGAGTGCCATCGCGAGCAGGGACAGGATTGCAATCCAAATTAACGAAGAGAGGATGAGGCTACCGGCAATCCAGAGATTATGCAACGTCCAGCCCGCACCGGCGAGACTCGCCTGGACTATGAACAGCACGACGCCTGGGATCCAAGTGACCTCGGAGAGCAGAATCGCCAGCACTGATGATTTTCCCAGCACATATTCGGCTCGCGAGAACGGACGGCAGAAATATAGTGGCAGCGCTCCATTGGCGAGATCGGGTGAGATCAAGCCGGGTCCGGCAAAGGCTGTCATCAGGAATGCGAGGACGCCTTGCACGCCGAGAAAATGAAAGAAAAATCGGTTATCGATCGTGAGGATCTGAGGCGGAACACCCATTTGGGCGAGGAAGCTAGCATTATGGGCTAGATAGATCGCCCCGAGACACAAGAGCGGGAAGAAGAAGCAGATGACGAAAAGCCCAGTTTGAAGCTTTGAACGAAAGAGAGTCTTGCGCGAATAGCGGAAGAGCACGAGGAATCGCGACCATGCCGGAGTCAGCGAGCCGGTATACGGTTTGTAGCTGCGCCTATAGATTGCCATTCAATCTCTCCGTCATATCGGGATCGGTTAACTCTCCATTGCTTTGAGGAAAATGTCTTCCAACGTGTCGCGGCGGAAATTAAGCCGGCGAATGCGAACGTTTTGCTCGGCGGCGAGGCGGAATATGTCGCTGCTATTGATTCCGTCTGCCAAGACCAGCATCAGCCGATTCGCCGTGATGGCACATTCGCAGCCGAGCTTCTGGATAGCCGACGTGAAGTTACCATTTGCGCCGTAGGTCTCCAGTTCCAGAAATCGTTTGTTCGCGCGACGTTCTTCATCAATGTTGCTGTAGTGTGCAATCTGGCCGCCCTTGAGGATCAGAACTTCG
>Ga0335082_10000038_pt1 | contig 127104 bp, 102 predicted proteins | sample Lox_Sample_41_FD_206718 | JGI IMG/M metagenome (GOLD analysis project Ga0335082, IMG submission 206718) | Soil microbial communities from Loxahatchee National Wildlife Refuge, Florida, United States - Lox_Sample_4.1 | ecosystem: Environmental > Terrestrial > Soil > Wetlands | place: USA... | reverse complement strand
TTAAGTAGTTAGGTGTTTACCACGCCGGATTTAAGTGGTTCAGGGGATGGCTATGTTTTCACACTGAGTCTATGTTGCGTCAAGGCTTAAGCTTCTGGAGGACGTGCCATGCTTTATTGGGCGTTAGTTTTTTTGGTAATTGCGCTGATAGCTGGAGTACTCGGGTTCACGGGCGTTGCAATTGCCGCAGCCGGAATCGCCAAAGTTCTGTTCGTGATCTTTCTCATCCTCTTCTTGATCTCATTGATCACGCATTTCGCTAGAGGTGCCGCACGCTAGCATGCGCTCGGTAGTAGTCCTTACTCATCTCCCCCGCTTCGACGACGAGTAAGGACTTTAGGACAACACGCCACTACGCGCACATACACTCCATCCCTCGCGGCGTTTTTATCGTTAGTCCGCCGAATTAGGTGCAGGATTCCTGAGTCCTCGGCTGCGTTAATCCGCTGCCTCAAAAATGACATCCAACTCTCCGATGGGCCTTGGAATTCAAGTCGCATGGCTATTGCTAATGGCAGTTCCGGTCGCTTGCGTTGCTTGGACGTTCACCCATGAAGAAATATTCCGCGAGCCCAGGCAATACTGTCAGGGGGAATCCGTTCGATCTGACAAACTGCTTTGCAGGAAATTTTTCTACATTTTCACCTGCGAATACTGTTTCAGCCACTACGTCGCGGCCATATTCCTGTTCATGACACGATACAAGCTGCTTTTCCCGGACTGGCGCGGGTATGTCCTTGCCTTCTTTTCTCTGGTTTGGGTCGCGAATCAGTACATGAGCGTGTACAACAGACTGCGCCTCGATATCAGGCACGAGCAGGTGGAGATCAAGGCCGAAGAACAGAAGGGGAAAGGAAAAGAACTGGAGCTGCCTAAACAAGAGCTACCTAAAAGCAAAGCTGCCTAGCAGAGATCGGCTTCAGGCGGGAACAGGCATTCCCGATCTCTCGTGGTGAACCGTAGGGATAACCACTTCCACGATGGTACCCGGATTGGCATTGGCCAATCGCAGGCTCCCCCCCAGTTCCGTCACTCTTTGGCGCATTCCGCCGATACCGACGCCAACACTCTCCGGGCGTAGCTGAATCACTTGTTCCTCAATGCCTTTCCCGTCATCTTGTACGGTAACCAGAATCGTGCCATCTTTCTGAACCAGACTGACATTTCCGTTCCTTGCTCCAGAGTGGCGGAACATGTTCGTCAGTGCCTCTTGGACGATCCTGAAAATTGCGGTTTCCAGTTCCGCCTTCAGCCGGGGTAGATCTGACGGTTGTACTTCGAGCGTAACCCGAATTCCGCTCCGGTCCGATAAGCCTTCAAGAAACCATCGTAGGGCGGATACCAAACCGACCTCGTCCAGCAACGGCGGATGCAGCAAATGAGAAATCGTGCGAACCTGCTGAATCGCCCTGTCTACCAACTGGCTCGCTTCCGATGAGGCCTGCCGCATTGACGGAGACGAATCTTTCGCAAGAATCCCGTCCAAGATCATTTTTGCGGCCGCCAACTCCTGGCCCAACCCATCGTGAATCTCACGCGCAATGCGCCGGCGCTCCTCATCCTGCAGGGTCATCATCCGATTTGAAAGTCGCCTCAGAGCTGCTGTTCGACTTTCGACCATCCGCTCCAATTCAACCGCATTCTCCCGAATCGACTGTTCAAGCAATTTGCTGTCGTGAATGTCTGAGCAGGTTCCATACCATTTCTGGATGTCTCCATTTGGATCTCGTAACGGAACCGCTCGAGCGCGGAACCACCTGTATTGCGAATCGGCACCGCGCAAACGGTACTCCGATTCGTAAGTTTCACCCGTCTCTACCGAATGCATCCATTCTTCGAGAGTCTGTTTTCTATCTTCGAGATGAACGAATTCCAGCCATCCAAATCCGCATGCTGAGTCAGGAGGTGCGCCAGTGTACTCGTAGAATCTCCCACTGATGTAGTCACGCCCGCCATCTGGATTCCGACTGAAAATGATATCGGGAGCCGTCTGCACGATGGCATCCAACTCCAGGTGCTTCTGGGCAAGTACGCTGTTCAGCTTTTCCAAATCTCGCGCTTTGTGTTCCAGCTCCTCGGTTCTCTCGGCAACCCTATGCTCCAGCTCGAAGTTAAGGCGTTCAAGCTGCTTATTCTTCCGGTGAAGTTCCGCAAATACCCGGACCTTCGCTCGAAGAACTTCGGGTACGAGGGGCACTGAAAGATAGTCGACGGCACCGTGCTGATAACCTTTGAGGCGGTCTAAATCCGTCAAATGAACCGCTGAGATGAAAATGATCGCGGTCTTCTGAAAACGCGGATGCTGGCGGATAATTTCAGCAAGTTCAAAACCGTCGATTTCCGGCATGCTGACGTCCATGAGAACGACTGCAACGTCGGTTTTGAGTAGCTTCTCCAGGGCCTCCTTGGCGGATCCAGCTTTGATGAGGTTTTCCCCGAGATCGGAAAGAACCGCCTCATAGCTGAGCAATTTGCCCGGCTGGTCGTCCACCATCAGGATATTTACTCTGTCCTCCGAATTCATCGCTGATCCCAATGAGCCCGCCGACCCCATACTCTTCGCCTCGACACTGGTATCCACACTCATCGATGTAGCCACATGCGCAAAGCCGAGAGGAGCTGTTCGGTATTGACCGGCTTAGCCAGATATTCGGATGCACCTGCTTCCAGACACTTTTCGCGATCGCCTTTCATCGCTTTCGCAGTCAGAGCAATAATCGGCAGCCGCCTGAACAATGAATTCTGCCGGATCACTTGCATCGTTGCGTAGCCGTCCATTTCGGGCATCATGATGTCCATTAGAACGATCGCCACGTCTGGTGTCGATTCGAGCATCGAGATTGCCTCTCGCCCGGTGCCCGCTGTAAGAACCACCATTCCCCGACGTTCTAGAACACTACTTAGGGCGAAGATATTCCGCATGTCATCGTCGACCACCAGGACTTTCCTGCCCACAAGTGCTTCGTCCGACCGATGGAGACGATCCAGCATCTTTTGCTTTTCCCCAGGCAGATCCGAAACGACCCGATGCAAGAACAATGCAGTTTCGTCAAGGAGTCGCTCCGGCGATTCGACGCCCTTCACTACCACACTGCGTGCCAGCGTGTGCAACCGGGCATCCTCTTCTGGCGACAGCTCTTTGCCCGTGAAGACTACTACCGGTAAATCCTTGATGTTCGGAATGTCCCGCATGTTCTCCAGAATGTCAAAGCCCGACATATCCGGTAGTCGGAGGTCGAGCACCACACAATCGAACGTTTCTTTCGCCACCAACTCAAGAGCATCTCTGCCGGTGGAAGAGACGACGACATCAATATCGTCGTGGCCTAACAACTCGCGAATGCTGAGTTGTTCTGCCGGATTGTCCTCGACGATGAGGAGTCGCTTGCGCCTTGGCGCGGAGTACTCCTTGATCCTCGCCAGCGCGGATTCAATCTCCTCATGGCTCGTCGGCTTTGTAACGAATGCGAAGGCACCACGAGCTAACCCATGTTGCCGGTCTTCGTCCAAGGTCAGCATCTGTACCGGGATATGCCGGGTCGCCGGATCCTGCTTCAGATGGTTTAATACAGTCCAGCCCAGCATGTCCGGCAGAAAAACGTCGAGCGAAACAGCCGTCGGATGGAATTCGCGGGCCAGCGCCAGGGCCTCTGCTCCACGCAACGCCACCAGAACCTTGAAGCCCTTGTCCCGCGCCAGATCGCATAGCACTCGAGCGTAATGCGGATCGTCTTCAACGATCAGCAGAACAGCATCATCGGGCTGCAGATTCTCGCGGTCATCGGGAATGTGTTCGACCGGACGTTCGGTAACGACAATATTCGACAGGCTCAAAGAAGACGGTTGTGCCCTCAGGTCCGCCGGACTCAGCTTTGATGCTGACGGGCCCACGTAGGTGAGCGGCAGGAACAATGTAAATGTGCTGCCTTGACCCGGAATGCTCTTCAGCTGAATCTCGCCTCCGAGAAGACTTGCAAGTTCACGGCTGATGGCAAGTCCCAAACCTGTTCCGCCGTACTTGCGGCTGGTGCTTGCGTCTGCCTGCTGGAATGCTTCGAAGATGATTCGTTGCTTATCCGGCGGAATACCGATGCCGGAATCTGCCACTTCAAACGCCACAACAGAAGCGGCGCCGCTGAGAATCGGATGATCTTCCGCCCATCCTTTCTTGGCCAAGGAGACAGCCAGCCGAACGGACCCGTGCTCCGTGAACTTGAAGGCGTTCGACAGCAGATTTTTCAAAACCTGCTGCAGCCGCTTGGAGTCCGTCACCAAGCTTCGAGTCAGGTTCGGATCCGAATGGAGTTCGAATGCGAGCTTCCGGTTTTCTGCTTCGTGACGGAACGGACGCGCGACCATTTCGATCAGATTCGCGAAGAAAACCTCTTCGGCCTCGACCGAAACTGTTCCTGATTCGATCTTCGACAGGTCGAGAATGTCGCTGATCAGGTTCAGCAAATCGGTGCCGGCGCCGTGGATCGTCCGGGCAAACTCGACTTGCTTCGGCGTCAGATTGTGATCCGGATTTTCGCTCAACTGCTGGCCCAGCACCAGAATTGAGTTCAGTGGTGTGCGCAACTCGTGAGACATATTCGCCAGGAATTCGGATTTGTATTTCGAAGTGAGGGCGAGTTCCTTGGCTTTCTCCTCCAGTGCCCGGCGAGCTTGTTCGATTTCCTGGTTCTTCCGTTCGACTTCCACGTTCTGTTCAGCGAGCTGTTGCGCCTTCTGCGCCAATTGCTCGTTGGTTTGCTGCAACTCTTTTTGCTGTGCTTGCAGTTCGGCCGCCAACTGTTGCGATTGCTTCAGAAGACCTTCCGTCTGCATTGTCGCTTCGATACTGTTCAGCACGATGCCGATGCTTGCCGTCAATTGTTCCAGGAAAGCAAGATGCGACGCCGTGAAGGTGCTAAGTGAAGCGAGCTCAATCACAGCTTTGACACGGTCTTCGAACAACACCGGAAGCACAATCACATTTCTCGGAACCGACGAGAAAAGTCCGGACCGAATGGGAACCGTCTTCTCGGGCAGATCAGCAATCAGCATCCGACGCTTTTCTGCCGCAACCTGGCCGACAAGTCCGTCCCCGATTCTGAGACGCCGCAGGTGACCGGTCTCACCGTCGTCAGCAAATGCTGACAGTTGGACCAAACCGGCACCATCTTCGCTTTCCATCTGGTAAATGACGCCTTGCTGTGCATTGACGAGTGGAGCTAGTTCCGACAGCAACATGCGTCCCACGGTCGTCAGATCGCGCTGACCCTGTAGCATGCCCGTAAAACGGGCGAGGTTGGTCTTGAGCCAGTCTTGTTCGGTGTTCCGATCCGTCGTGAGTCGAAGGTTATCAATCATCGTGTTGATGTTGTCTTTCAACTCGGCGACTTCACCGCTGGCTTCCACCTGAATCGATCGAGTAAGGTCGCCTTTCGTAACGGCCGTTGCGACCTCCGCAATCGCTCGCACCTGGTTCGTGAGGTTATCGGCAAGAAGGTTGACGTTACCAGTGAGATCCTTCCAGGTTCCGGCGGCCCCGGGCACGTTGGCCTGTCCACCGAGACGGCCTTCCACTCCGACTTCGCGGGCGACTGTTGTTACCTGGTCGGCAAAGGTAGCTAGCGTTCCCGTCATGTTGTTGATGGTCTCTGCCAGCGCAGCGACTTCGCCTTTTGCGTTGACGGTCAACTTTTGTGTTAGATCGCCGTTCGCTACAGCGGTAACGACCTTCACGATACCGCGTACCTGCTCAGTCAGGTTCGCAGCCATGACGTTGACGTTGTCGGTAAGATCCTTCCATGTTCCGGCAACGCCCGGCACTGCCGCCTGGCCGCCCAGTTTTCCTTCGGTACCGACTTCGCGCGCCACGCGCGTCACTTCAGCAGCGAATGCGTTGAGTTGGTCCACCATCGTGTTGATGGTGTTCTTCAGTTCGAGAATTTCGCCTTTCACATCGACAGTGATCTTGCGGGACAAGTCACCGCGCGCGACCGCCGTCGTCACTTCGGCGATGTTTCGAACCTGGGCCGTCAGGTTACCGGCCATAGCGTTCACTGAGTCCGTGAGATCTTTCCACGTTCCGGCAACACCGGGCACGTTCGCCTGACCGCCGAGTCGGCCTTCAGAGCCGACTTCGCGCGCCACACGCGTCACTTCAGCAGCAAACGATCGCAACTGCTCGACCATCGTGTTGAGAGTTTCTTTCAGCTGCAAGATCTCACCACGCACGTCGACCGTGATCTTCTTCGACAAATCGCCGTTCGCGATGGCCGTTGCGACCTCAGCAATGTTTCGCACCTGACCCGTGAGGTTACTGGCCATGAAGTTCACATTGTCCGTGAGATCTTTCCACGTTCCGGCAACTCCCGGAACCTGTGCCTGACCACCGAGTTTGCCGTCCGTTCCGACTTCTCGGGCCACGCGCGTCACTTCGCCAGCGAACGCGTTGAGCTGGTCCACCATCGTATTGATGGTGTTCTTCAACTCCAGAATTTCGCCTCTAACATCGACTGTGATCTTGCGCGACAAGTCGCCACGAGCCACAGCGGTCGTCACTTCAGCGATGTTTCGTACCTGGCCGGTTAAGTTGCCGGCCATCGAGTTCACCGAGTCCGTGAGATCCTTCCATGTACCCGCAACTCCCGGAACCTGCGCTTGTCCACCAAGCTTTCCTTCGGAACCAACTTCGCGAGCCACGCGTGTGACTTCCGCGCCAAAAGCATTCAGCTGATCCACCATCGTATTGATGGTTTCTTTTAACAGTAGAATTTCTCCGCTGACGTTCACCGTGATCTTCTTCGACAAGTCGCCGCTAGCAATCGCTGTCGAAACTTCCGCGATGTTTCGCACCTGAGCCGTAAGGTTGCTGGCCATCGAATTTACGGAATCGGTGAGATCTTTCCACGTTCCACCAACTCCAGGCACCACAGCCTGCCCCCCAAGCTTCCCATCCGTTCCGACTTCGCGAGCTACACGCGTAACTTCCGAAGCGAACGACCGCAACTGATCCACCATCGTGTTAATGGTGTCTTTCAGTTCAAGAATTTCGCCCTTCACGTCGACCGTGATCTTGCGCGACAAGTCACCGCGAGCCACGGCCGTTGCGACTTCTGCGATGTTTCGGACTTGACCAGTAAGGTTGCTGGCCATGAAGTTCACGTTATCGGTGAGATCTTTCCAGGTACCTGCAACGCCAGGCACCTGCGCCTGACCACCGAGTTTGCCGTCCGTTCCGACTTCGCGGGCCACGCGCGTCACTTCGCCGGCGAACGCATTGAGTTGGTCCACCATCGTATTGATGGTGTTCTTGAGTTCAAGAATTTCGCCTTTCACGTCGACTGTGATTTTGCGCGACAAGTCGCCGCGGGCCACAGCCGTCGTTACTTCAGCGATGTTTCGTACCTGGCCCGTCAAGTTACCGGCCATCGAGTTCACGGAATCGGTAAGATCCTTCCAAGTTCCTGCCACACCAGGCACGTTCGCCTGTCCCCCCAAGCGCCCTTCAGTTCCGACTTCGCGGGCCACGCGCGTCACTTCGCCGGCGAACCTGTTTAACTGATCGACCATCGTGTTCAGAGTCTCTTTCAACTGCAAGATCTCGCCTCGAACGTCGACCGTAATCTTGCGTGACAAGTCACCACTCGCGATCGCCGTCGCAACTTCAGCGATGTTTCGCACCTGGCCCGTCAGGTTGCTGGCCATGAAGTTCACGTTATCGGTGAGATCTTTCCAGGTACCTGCAACGCCAGGCACCTGCGCCTGTCCGCCGAGTTTGCCTTCGGTTCCGACTTCGCGGGCCACGCGCGTCACTTCGCCGGCGAACGCGTTTAACTGGTCCACCATCGTGTTGATGGTGTCTTTCAACTCCAGAATTTCGCCTTTGACGTCGACCGTGATCTTGCGCGACAAGTCACCGCGCGCCACAGCCGTCGTCACTTCCGCAATGTTTCGCACTTGGGCCGTCAGGTTACCTGCCATTGCGTTGACAGAGTCAGTCAAATCCTTCCACGTTCCGGCGACTCCGGGCACCACCGCTTGTCCGCCAAGTTTGCCGTCCGTCCCCACTTCGCGGGCGACGCGTGTCACTTCCGAAGCGAAGGATCGCAACTGATCCACCATCGTATTGATGGCTTCTTTCAGCTGGAGAATCTCGCCGCGCACGTCGACCGTAATCTTGCGCGACAAGTCACCGCTGGCTACCGCGGTTGCAACCTCGGCAATATTTCGCACCTGGCCCGTCAGGTTGCTGGCCATCAGGTTGACGTTATCCGTCAGGTCTTTCCAAGTTCCGGCCACATCAGGCACTTGCGCCTGACCACCCAGCTTGCCTTCCGTACCGACTTCGCGCGCCACGCGCGTCACTTCCGCCGTAAAAACTCCTAGCTGCTGGATCATCGTGTTGACTAGATTCGCAGAACGCAGGAACTCGCCTTCCAGCGGACGACCATCAACGTCGAGCCGGACGGTCTGAGTTAAGTCACCTTGTGCCACAGCTGCGATCGCTCGTGTTACTTCCGCTGTAGGTCTCAGCAAGTCTTCGACCAGGGTGTTCACCGACTCTTCCATCTCTCCCCACGCACCCCTGGACTCATGAAATCGCGTCCGCTCGCGCGTCTTTCCCTGCTTTCCTACCGCTTGTCCTACGCGCTTCAACTCCTGCGACATGTGTTGGTTAGCGGCGACAATCTCGTTGAACGTATCCGCGATCTTCCCCGGCAGGCCAACCCATGTTCCTGGCAGCCGAACCGTAAAGTCCCCATTCCTTATGCTCTGGAGGCTTGCCAAAATCACATTGAGGTCGAGCGCCTCTTGTACGCTTTTTGCCTTGCCATTTGCTTTTGGCAGAGAAGCCAAATTTTCTGCCGCATTCGGCGGGATCAGTTCATTCACTGATGATCTCTTCATGATCTTTTTCTCCACAGAAGACATACACACAGCACAGCATCGGACTGACACCGGTGCGGAGTCTCCTGCGAAACGATGTACCGCTGGGACGCAACATTTAATGTAATAGGACAGGGATTATCTTGAGGTGCGGGCCTGAACCCCAAGGCTCCCTATGCTTCCCTTATTGGAGCATTGGCTCGTTATGAGCGCCCTAAGGTATTTCCTGTAGTTTCGGACAGACGGGCGCGGGAGTATAAGGCGTGCCGACCAGTTCAGTCGGCACGCATGGTCCCATCCTGTTATGACGATCTCATGCTCAGACAGCGCGACGGCCCAAGACGAAGTGCAGGATCAGCGAGATCACCGCGAAAATCAGCAACAGATGGATCAACCCTCCAGCGACGTGGAAAACCGTGAATCCGCACAACCACGCGATCAGCAAAATGATGAACAACACCGTCCAAATACTCATGTGGTCTCCTTCTCCGGATCGTTCCCTGAAATATGGCCGCCTTGGGCCATTCAGGGTGGCGTTGTCGTCCAATTTAGGCGTATCCAAGTTGCCTGTCAGTAACGAGAATCTTGTACGGTGCACCGTATGTCGCTGTACCATTCGTCGTTTCTGCCAGTGCAGATAAGTGAATTCGTCCCCGAGGAATGCGTTCGGAATCTGGTATCCGGCCAACCTTAACCACTATGAAGCAACTAATAAGCGCTCACGGCGCCTCTCCCGTGACTGCTTGGAATGAGGTTTTTACGCAACTAGGAAATGACCGTGTGCCTTCTCTCGCGAAGGACACCTTCAGCTATGAGAAACTTGCGCCGACTGACACTAACATTATTCGGTATCCCTCTCCTGGTCCTTTGTGCGCTTCCTCTGCCATCATTTGCGTATTCCGTCTTAACCCATGAAGAAGTCGTCGATCTTCTTTGGAAAGATGACATCCAGACTCTGCTGCTTCAAAGATTTCCCAACACAACTCCGGAAGACCTCCGCAAAGCCCATGCCTACTGCTATGGAGGATCCTTGGTGCAGGATATGGGCTACTATCCGTTTGGGAACAAGTTCTTCAGCGATCTGACCCACTATGTGCGCAGTGGCGAATTTATTGTCAATTTGATCAACGAATCGTCCGATTTGAACGAATACGCCTTCGCGCTCGGCGCTCTGTCTCACTACTCCGCCGACAACATGGGACATCCTGCAATTAACCAGTCCGTAGCCCTGCTGTTTCCAAACCTACGCGAAAAGTACGGCTCAGTCGTAACCTACGAAGACAATCCTAAAGCTCATATTCGAACCGAATTCGGCTTTGATATGACGCAGGTGGCGAAGAACCGATACACGTCCGATCGCTATCATGATTTCATCGGCTTTGAGATTTCCAAGCCCGTACTCGAGCGCGCCTTCCAGGACACCTATGGCATTCCATTGACAGATGTGCTCAAGAATGAGGATCTAGCGATCGGAACGTTTCGACGTGCCATTAGCAAGGTAATCCCCGAGATGACACGCGTCGCACTCGTTGCCCGGAAAAAGGAACTCGTATCCGAGACCCCGAACTTCAATTCAAAAAAATTTCGCTACTATTTGTCGCGCGCAAACTATCAGCGCGAGTGGGGAAAAGGGTATCGGAAACCGGGCTTTGGAACCCGCGTTCTTGCTTTCTTCCTTCGGTTCGTTCCGAAGGCTGGACCCTTCAGGGCTCTGGATTTCAAAATCCCCACCCGCAAGACCGAAGACCTTTATGTCGCGAGCGTAAATCACACACTCGACAACTATCGAGGTCTGTTGAAGGAAGTGCGGGCAAAGGACTTGCAGTTGGCGAATACTGACTTCGACACGGGCAAAATCACGCACGCAGGCGAATACGCTCTGACGGACAAAGCATATGCGCGACTTCTGGACCAGCTCTCCCGAGATAACTTCCAACGAATGACGCCTGAACTCCAGGCGAATATTCTCGGCTTTTACCACAATCCTGACGCTGTGACGACCAAGAAGGACGCGCAGGCCTGGGAGAAGACGCTTGGAGAATTGAACCGGCTGAAGTCTTTCAACGTGAATACACACGCTTCCATTGAACTCGCGGACAAACCCTGATCTGAGTTTTGCAGTGCTTTCATTAGCCCCAGCTACAGCGGCCGCGATTTGAACCAAGAAGTGAAATTTTTCCGGAGTTAATTTGCGCAGCGCGTAAGGTCAGACAATCCATTCCGACCGAAAATGAGAGAATAGCCGCGGATCGAAGCTTCGAATCTCCTCGAGAGGGCGTGGGCAGCATGTATAGGATTCCGCCTGTTTCGCTCAGGCTCGTGACTGCAATGATGTTTTGTGTCGTTCTGCCACTGGCCAGCTCCTGTGCCGGTCAGCAAAGCAAGGAACCATCTTCAAACAGTCCTGAATCGCTGACCGCCGAACAAGACCACGCCCGCCTGATGCAACTTCTCCACATCAACTCACTGCGAAGGGGAGCGGACGGCGATCCAAAGTCCCCGAATGCCGCGAATATGGACGAGTCACGGGCAAATATTTTCGGACCTCCGCCCGACCCATTGATTCTCAAGAACGGCAAAAAAGTCGAGAATCCCGAGGTTTGGTGGAAACAACGGCGGCCAGAAATCGTGGAGGACTTCGAGCGCGAGATTTATGGTCGCGTTCCAAACAACGTCCCCAACGTGACGTGGACCGTCGTTAGCACGACGCATGAGATGAATGGCGATGTGCCAGTACTAACCAAAAAGCTGATCGGGCATGCCGACAACTCTGTCAATCCAAAGATTCCGATAAGTATTGATGTAACTCTGACAACGCCTACTAACGCCACTCGCCCAGTCCCAGTCATTATGGAATTCGCCTTAAGCCCTGAGGTCCTGGCCGCACTTGCCAAGCGCTTTCCCGACATGTTTCGCGCGCAGCCGGGACCAACTTGGCAGCAGCAGGTTCTGGGAAAAGGATGGGGCTATGCGGTATACATCCCCACCAGCGTTCAACCCGATAGCGGAGATGGCCTGCAAGGCGGAATCATTGGTTTAGCGGACAAAGGGCAGGCGCGAACTCTTGAGGACTGGGGTGTTCTGCGAGCCTGGGCCTGGGGCGCAAGTCGCGCGCTCGATTACTTCGAGACTGACAAGGCAGTAAACCCAAAACATGTAGGAATCGAAGGTCACTCGCGCTTCGGCAAAGCAGCGCTGGTCGCGATGGCGTTTGATCAGCGCTTCGCAATTGCCTACATCAGTTCGTCAGGGGAGGCGGGAGCCAAGCTCTATCGGCGCAATTTCGGAGAGCAGATTGGCAACATCGCTGGCACGGGCGAGTACCACTGGATGGCAGGGAATTTCCTTAAGTATGCCGGACCGCTATCCGAGAACGATCTGCCAGTGGACGCCAACGAGCTCGTGGCGCTCTGTGCTCCGCGGCCGGTGTTTACCGGTGCTGGCGCGGTGACCGGAGACGGCTGGACGGATCCGAAAGGAATGTTCCTAGCCGCTGTAGGCGCCGGGCCGGTCTATCGTCTTTTAGGAAAGCAAGATCTGGGAACAATTGAATTCCCGGCCATTGAGACTCCTTTGATAGACGGAGATATCGCCTTTCGACAACACAGCGGCGGGCATACTCCGGCTCCAAACTGGCCTACGTTTTTGAACTTCGCAAGCAGGTATATGGGCGCTGCGTCTTCGAAAACTGCAAAATAAAAGCGCCGCGCTTTCATGAAGAAAAGTGCGGCGCAGTGGTTTTGCTGCTATCGGCGATTAAGCTGCATCCGGCGCATGCAACACGCGAAATACATTTCCGCCGTTGGACCACACCAGAACTAGAGCGTCCTGTCCTTTCGGAACACTTGACAGAGCTTGCTGTACATCACTTGCGCTCTGAACTTTGTGACGGTTCACCTCGAGGATGACGTCTCCCTGCTGCAATCCCGCAACATCGGCAGAACTGCCGGGCTGTACTTGCTCTATGACAGCGCCGCGAAGATTGGCAGGTGCCTGAAGCTGGTCCCGCACTTCCGGAGTCAGATTGCCGAGACCCAATCCCCAGCGAGCCTTGCCCGTGCTCTCGGATGGAGAACCGTTGTCGGAGCCGTGGCTGCCAAGCGCTTCCAACGTAACCGGAACATGCATGGTTTTGCCGTCGCGCAGTACAGTTAAATCAACCTTTGTCCCAGGCTGCTTCTGTCCGATCATGACCTGGAGTTCGCCGGCATCATTGATCTTCTGTCCGTCGAGCTCCGTAATTACGTCGCCTGTCTGCAGGCCTGCCTTCGCACCAGGAGAGTCAGGTTCCACTTGGGTGACCACGCCACCCATCGCTGTAGAGTCGCCGAAGAACTTCGCATTTTCCGGCGTCACATCAGAGATTCCGATTCCGATGTGCCCGTGGCTGACTTTCCCATCGCGAATGAGCGTCTCCACCGTTGGCCGCACGATCTGCGTCGGAATCGCGAAACCCATTCCCGAGAATGTCCCGGATGGCGACACCAGAAACGTGTTGATTCCGACAACCTCTCCCCGAGCGTTAACCAACGGTCCGCCCGAGTTACCGGGATTGATAGCTGCATCCGTCTGGATGAATTCTCCCGGCTTGCTCGGATTCGTTGGATCTGGGTTTGCTCGGTTCACCGCACTCACAATTCCGCGCGTGACCGTGAAACGGAATCCGTATGGGTTACCGAATGCGAGGACTGTCTGACCGGGGCGCACTTCTTTTGAATCGCCCCACGGTGCACTCGCTAGATCCGTCGCATTCACCTTCAGAACCGCCAGGTCGGTGAGCGGGTCGGTTCCAACGACCTTTGCTTTGAGCACTCGGCGATTGCTGGTCGTGACACGAACGTCAACCGCTCCGTCGACGACGTGATTGTTGGTGACGATATATCCCTCCGGCGAAATCACAACGCCACTGCCCATACCGTGCTCAATCTGGGGCTGCTGCTGACGCATGTGCGGCCCGAAGAACTGTCCGAACGGACCACCGAAGAACTGCTGCATATCCTCGGGCATGCCCTTGCTTTCCTGGTCAGGTTTTACTTTCGAAGTGACAGTCACGTTTACCACCGCGGGAGTAACCCGGGCCGCTACCGTTTCCATCGCTTTGTCAAACGCCGTGATGGCACTGACACTATCAGCGTCAATCGGAGCTGTCGCCGGCGCAACTGCCGCTGCCTTCGCACTCGCCGGCCTCACCCACCCATAGGTGGCGACTGACGCAGCAAGTGCGACACCTAGAAATGGTAGGGCGACCCTGCGTGTCCATCGCTTTCTGTTTTCGTTGAACCACGTTTTTACATTCATTGCTTTGCATCTCCTTCAAGTTGTCAACTAATTCATTAGTTGTTACGAGTACATTTGAGCCTTGCTAGCTTTGCTCTCCTTAAATCTGCTTGCGGGAAATCTGAGTGTTGGCGGGATCGATGACAGTGTGGAAGACAGTCAGCCGCCACATCTGAATCTGATAAGTAGATCCACGCACTGAATCAGGATCTCGGTTTTCGATGACCACAAAGAGTGCCTCCGTAACGGGCACACGGTTCACATTTGCTTTGGCGGAATGGACCAACTGCTGCTGACGCAATACAGGTCGAGTGCTCGTCGAGTGCAACTGGGCCTTGTCGTTCAATTGCCTGCTCGACGTAGGTCGAAGGCTAGGCTTGGCGGTGACTCCAGCTATCTGTGACGATCGTATGGTAGCCGGTACCATCTTCGCTCCGAACTTGAGAGTTGCGCTCGACGATTCAAGATTCGTGGACAGACCCTTACTCTGGGCTGCGGCCGCCCCATCCTCAAATCCAATCATCCTGGAAACCCGAGCACTCCACAATCCGCACCCTAGCGCCAACACTGCGATGAGCGAGACCGCAGGTCTGAGAGCGCGCGCCGATGGCCGCTGCGGATCCAAAATTCGAGTGACTCGCACTGTTGTCTGACGAACCTTTCCCAACGCTGCCTGGGCGAGTACCACGCTGCGCTGTACAAAACTTATCTCCGCCAGGCGCGCTAAGCATTCTGCATAGGCCCGTGGCCGCCCAGTCTCCGCTAGCACCAGATCGTCACAAGCGATCTCTCGTTCCAGCGCAACCTTTTTCTCAATCCACCACACTGCGGGGTGAAAAAAGAACAACGCTTTGACCACCTGTTGAGCAAGGTTGGTCCAATCATCCCAGCGCTGCAAATGCGCCAGTTCATGCAGCAGAATCTGATGCAGCTCTTCTGTTGAGAGCTCCTGAATCAGCCAATTAGGAATGATGACTGCGGGCTTGACCAGGCCCAGCGCCGTGGGTACTCGCACCTGCGTCGAGGTGCACAGCGCAAATCTCCGCTTCCCCTGATGGCGCTTCAAAGTCTCCCGGAGTGCAGGGTCAATGGTTGCGATGTCGATCTCGACGCAACTCTTCCGGATCGCCCTCAAATGCCACAGACTCCGAGCCACCCCTATCAAGAGCCATAAAGCGATCACCGACCATCCGCCGAAGATAAAGAAGGCCAACGAGTCAGGTAAAGTAACCGTCGGCAGCGCCGATGAATCAAGGTTCGCGCTCCAAAGCCACTCACCTCCAATGACTGGCACCGAAGCGATCGCGATCAACGACGAGAACCAAACGGCAAATCGTGTTCCGGCGTTCCATCGAGAGCGAGCGAGAAGGATGCCGGCAAATAGGGCGACGACTACTCCCACAGCCAGAGATTGGATCACCCTTAGTGCCACTAGATGTACGGCACCGTGCAGTGCTGGATTCATCGCCGTCATCATTTACTCTTCTCCAGCAATTCCCTCATCCGAGCCAACTCTTCCGTGTCAATGCTCTGTTCTTCCAAAATATTGAGCAGCAGTTTTTCGGGAGAATTTCCAAAAAACCGGCTGACGAGATGGCTGACTTCAAACCGCGTCGCATCCTTTCGGTCAATGCTCGGCATATAGACGTGCGCACGCTTGTCTTTTACGTGCTTGACATATCCCTTTGCCTCCAAAATCCGAACGATCGTCAGGACAGAGTTGTAGGCCGGAGCTGGCTTTTCCGGGAGAGCTTGGAGCACGTCATGAACGGTGCCCGGACCCTTGTCCCAAAGAACATTCATGATCCGCAGTTCAGCTTCGGTCAAGGTTACGGACTTACTGCGCGCCAAGAATCCTCCTTCGGCCTTCCGTATGGAATGACGTATCAGCCCTGAAAACGTCAACTAATTTGTTAGTTGCCCATTTTGTCCCAAAAGATGTATCGGCCGTCCGACGATTTTAGCCACATTTAACTTGTTATTTTTCAATAGCTTAAAGCCACCAGTCGTGCACACAACCTTTCGTGATTACGGTCACGGCGGGCCAAGACTAGTCCGAACCAATATGGAATTCTTCACGCCGCTTTTTCTCCATATATATGTGGCAGGCGTGATTCGGACTTTGGCCCCGGGGCGCACCCCCGGGAGTGGAGACTTGTGCGCATCCGCCCGACACGCCTTCGGTTAATCTCTCAAGTCTTCTTCTTTGTCCTTTTTTCCTTACTCCTAATAAAAACTGAGTTCCGCGGATCCATCACTACCCCGACCACCGACATACGTCTGCCATACCCGGTCAGCCTCTTTTTCCGACTGGATCCCTTGGTTGGGCTCGCAAACGCATTGACAGGTCACGGACTCTACAAAGGACTGCTCTACAGCCTGGTCATTCTGATTCCCACAATGTTCCTGGGAAGATTCTTCTGCGGCTGGATCTGTCCTCTTGGGTCCATCAACCATTTCTTCGGAAGCCTGAAGTCCGAGCGCAAACGCGGCAAGAGGCTTTTGGAGTCGAATCGCTACAAACGCTGGCAGACGACCAAGTATTACCTGCTGGTTGCAGTACTCGTCGCTGCTCTGCTAGGCACCGGCCTGGTCGGCTGGCTCGATCCTTTCTCCTTCCTCGTTCGCTCGCTCGGTCTTTCGGTGTTGCCGACCACAAACTACGCATTGCAGGCGGGGCTGGGATGGCTAGAGCATAGCCGGTTCGCGGCCGTCCATGTGATCGGGGGAGTTTTACATTTTCTTCTCGGCGGCGTGCTGCTGAACTTCAAGCAGCCGTATTTCCGGCAGGGCGTCTGGCTCGGGATCATCTTCGTTTTCATCCTCGTCATCAATTTCCGGATCACCCGTTTCTGGTGCAGAGCGCTTTGTCCTCTCGGGGCTCTCCTCGGGATCGTCTCGCGCTGGTCCGTGCTAGGACTGGTGAAGCATCCGGATCACTGCAATGACTGCAATCGATGCCTGCTGCGCTGCCAGGGAGGCGACGATCCGATCGGAGGCGTGCCCTGGCACCAACCAGAATGCCACCTGTGTCTCAACTGCGTCGATGAATGCCCCGAGCGTGGGCTGCAATTCAAGTTCTTCCCCGCACAGAAGCTCGCAGGGACGAACCTGCAGAGGCGGAAAGTTCTCACCGGATTGGCAGCAGGCGCAGCACTCGTGCCTGTGATGCGTAGCACTCCGGGATTCGCGGCCGAGCGCCACGAACGCCTGCTTCGTCCGCCCGGAGCTCTCGACGAAGAATTCTTCCTCTCGCGGTGCATCCGTTGCGGCGAGTGCATGAAGGTGTGTCCCAACAATGCGCTTCAACCAGCGTTCACAGAGGCTGGCATTGAAGGCCTTTGGACGCCTATTCTCGTCCCGCGGCTGGGCTATTGCGAGACCAGTTGCGTCCTCTGCTCTCAAGTGTGTCCGACTGGTGCGATCTGGGAGATCACGGCCAAAGAAAAAGGATGGTCGGTTGATGTAGGCAGTGGGTCGAAACCGATCCGCCTTGGAACTGCGTTCTACGATCGCGGCCGCTGTCTACCCTGGGCCATGGCAACGGACTGCATTGTTTGCGAAGAATGGTGTCCTACATCACCGAAGGCAATCTATTTCCGTCCCGCCGAAGTGCTGGATGCGACTGGCAATATCAAAGAGGTCAAGCAGCCCTATCTCGATCCTTCACGCTGTGTTGGCTGTGGGGCCTGCGAGCATGCTTGCCCGGTGCAGGATCGTCCAGCGGTTTACGTCACGAGCGTCGGCGAGAACCGCTCGCGAAGCAACCAGATTCTCCTGAACAGAAGAAAAGAACGGGCCTAGCTCGCAGGCTTTAATCGGGATTCGTATGGATAACAAAAACGTTCAGCTAAGCCGTCGGGAAGCTCTCATCAGGCTGCTGCGGGTAGCAGGAGCGGGCGTCGGCACTGCGGGCGCGGCTCTTTGGCTCAGTCAGCACAGCTCGCATCCTAAAGCAGCAGGAGCCGTCACCGCAAAGCACAGCCACACTGTGGTCTCCAATCCATCTTTTCCTGATATGGCCATAATCCAAGGCGACGATCCGACTCTGCTCGCGCGCCAAGCCATTGAGGAACTTGGGGGAATGCGCCGCTTTGTCTCGAGGGGAGAAATCGTTCTCGTAAAACCAAATATTGGGTGGGACCGCACACCTGAACAGGCGGCGAACACGAATCCCGATGTCGTCGCCGAAGTCGTCCGACAATGCCTGAAGGTTGGTGCGAAGCGTGTCATCGTCACAGACGTTAGCTGCAATGATCCCCGCCGATGCTTCCAGAGATCCGGCATAGCCGATGCCGCACAGCGCGCCGGCGCAGAGGTCATCCTTCCCGACGCTTCAAAATTCAAACAGGTGGACATTCAAGGCGAAATGCTGCGCGAGTGGCCTATCTTTGAAGCATTCCTGAACGTGGATAAGGTCATCAACATTCCTATCGCGAAACATCACGCGCTCACCGGTACGACACTTGGGATGAAGAACTGGTACGGAATTCTCGGCGGACAGCGCAATCAGCTTCACCAAAGAATTCATGAGAGTTTGGTGGACCTAGCGGACTTTATGCGCCCGACTCTGACGATCATCGACTCTTATCGAATCCTTCTCCGCAACGGACCAACGGGTGGAAATCTCGAAGATGTTCAGCTGAAGAAAACTTTGCTGGCATCGACCGACCCCGTGGCGGTCGATGCTTACGTCGCGAAAGCGTATTGGAACATGGAAGTCGATGCTCTCCCATATCTGAAGCTCGCCGCCAACCGCGGCCTCGGCACCTGCGAATTTGATAAATTGCGCACGCAAATCAAGAACGTCTAGTCCTCGTCGAAAAATGTCTGCGAAATGACATAAAAAAGGGCTGCTCAGCTCAGCGGAACAGCCCTCGCTCATAGCTTGATCGGAAATCAATCTCACTCGTAAGTGAAATTGAGTTGGTCGACGTAAACCGTGTACGCCGACTGCTTGTAATTGCCGTCCATCTGGTAGTTGACGGTGATCCCATACCATCCTGGCGCGGAGAAATGGCCATACGTCCAGTTTAGATTGTGGGTCTCGCCGTTGAGCGTAATGGACTTGTACAACAGCTTGTTGTCTGAAGTCCGCTGTACCTGAATTACCAGGTGATTCCAGGAGTTGTTATTCGGGTAACAAGGAATTCCGGTCGGCTTCCACTTGTAGTTGCCTGCATCCCAGACATCCCATTCGTTGCCACCTGCGACGCGGCACTCGTGGCCCCAGGTGAATCCCATGCCGTTGAAGAACTGATTCACATCGAATTCCAAGGCCTGTGAAGCGCCGAGATTGCTGCCGTAGAAATACACGTCATACGTGAATGTGCTAAGCGTCGGAACCAGCGTGTGATTGCTGTCCGGCATCCCCTCAGACGAGAAGTCACCGATCAGGTGGTTGTTCCACAGAACATCGCTGTAGTCCATTGTGCCGCCAATGTTGTATTGGGTTGCGTTGCCTGAAAGGCTGGGGGATTTGATGTGCTGGTACGTCGCCCAAGTCGTTCCGGGGCCAGCTGGAGTACAGGTGTCGCAGTCCTGGTACGAAGGTGGCTGCTGCGCATAGCTGTTCCAACCGCTAATACTCTGGACGTTGTAGAAAGTCTTTCCATTCCCCGAAACAGTAATGCTGATCGGGGCCGTTGCCGCTCCGCCACAGTTATCCCATTCTTGGACCACGGTGTTGTAAGTTCCGGGGCTCAGACTCAGGCTGGTGTTGAGGCTGGATCCGTTCACCACGTATGCGAGCTTGCCGGGAGCTGTGTAGATTCCCATGGATGCCACACCTTTCGAACAATTCGTGGTGGCAGTAGCAACGTAGTTCACGGGCGATCCGACTGTACTGTTATTCGCCGGCGATGTCACGTGCACCCCCGGGCCCGATTGGACTGTAATTTTTACGGTTGCGGTGCTAGCCCCGCCGCAGTTGTCCCACTCCTGAACGACCGTATTGTATGTACCCGGATTCAGATTGATCGTTGTGTCTAGGTGGGAGCCTTGCACTGTGTATACGAGCCAGTTGGCGCTCGGATAAATTCCCATGGATGCGACGCCTTTTGAACACGAGGTTGTCGCCTGAGCTACGTAGTGAACACTTGTACCCACCGTGCTATTGTTCGACGGACTGGACACCGTAACCCCCGCGAAAGCAGTGTTCGCGACGGCAATGAAGACGAGAATGGCCGTACTCATCAGCACGTGCTTCTTCATTTGGGTTTTTATCTCCGGTTGGGGATTTGGTCTGAGACCGGTAAAGCAGTACTCCAGAGGGATAGACCGGTCGTGCGGGACACCCTCGATTAAAACCACTGAGAACGCGGCCCGAGTGTGAATACTGTAGGGCGCTAGCGGATGTTCAGGAGCGGAGAACTCACTCTATACAGGCTTCACCCGAGTGTCAAAAGAAAATTCGCCTCTTACACAAAAACGACAATCACTAGGGCTAATACCCAAGCCCCTGCCGCAACTAGGCAACACTTTAACTATAGTGACGGTCGAGCCATATCTCTAGGTGAATAACCGGGTGGCAAGGGTAAGTAGCTTGCACAACAGGGCGGGCTTAGCGATCGGATCTTTAAGGTGGGCAAGAGTTTAGTGGTGCTTGAAATACTGAACCGCTCTTTCGTGAGCCTGCGCTTGCTTACGCGTCGCGAACGTCCCTAGATTTTTCCGCTTGCCATTCTTAGGATCCTTCTTTCGCGAGTAGAGACGATACTGCCCGGACTTTAGTTTTCGAATCATGCGTCCTTCTCAATCCAGTGGTCTGAGGCAAGCTTATGCTGCCTTGCGAGTGCGGCTCGCCTTCATTGCGGACTCGTGACGTGCAGCGGGTCTTCTCTTCTTCGCCGCAGATTTTGCCTGCCGCGATAGTGCGGATTTGGAAGCGGCGAAATGTCCTTTCCTCTTTAACGCTTGAGATGTCGCGCGCGAACGTTTGCTCGACGTGCTTCCCGAAGAATGGTTCTGTCCCCGCTCCGTGTCCCGTGCTGCTTTTTGCTTTGTTGAAGCAGATACATTCTTGCCTCGTGGTTGTGAGAGCTTCACTCCCGCCCGCCGCGCTTTGGAGAGGCCTATTGCGATAGCTTGTTTGGTCGACGCTGCACCATGCTTTCCTTCTCTGATGTGGTGCATTTCCTCGCGCACGAATTCCCCTGCCTGCGTGCTCGCAGACTTACCTTCCCGAGCATCCTCACGCGCGCGTTCCAATGTTTGTTTTTCCGGCATGGCGTACCTCCCTGCGAAAAAAGCTTAGGCTTGCTGTCCAGTGAACTGAATCGCAGGATTCTTGTAGAAGGTCACCTCTGCATACTGTAGGAGTTGTTTCCGCACGGCGAAAGCTCTGGCCGAGAACTCAGTTCGCCAGCAGGTTCACCTTATCGAGCCAGACGTTAAAAGGCTCCTGCTTATAGTTGCCGTCCATCTGAAAGGCTATATCAATCTCCTCTTGATCCCAGTTCGGTTGCGCTTCGTAATACACGTCCACTGGGTAGGTATGGTCCGCGACGCTGACACTGATGTAGTGCACGCGATTCCCGACACGCTCAAGTTGCCACACAAGATGAATCCATGTTTCCGAAGGAAAATGATCGCAAGGGATAGGAATGGGTACCCAGATCCCATGAAGCGGGTCCCAAACGTTCCACTCGTGTGTCTGATTGAAATCGCACTGCGTTCCCCAGGTCCAGCGAGTGTTGTTGAACGTCTGGTTCACGTCGAATTCCAGTGATTGAGGCGCGTCTCCGTGATCGATATAGAAATACAAGTCGTATGTGAAATGACTAACGGTGTTCCCGCCACCAATCGGAGACCAATAGAGTTCATTCGAGTACGCACTTTTCCCGCCGAGGCTGAACCTCGCGGCTGATCCATCGAGAGATGGGGTCGCCTGGTGGAGCGTAAGGTTCGATGTGGCCACTCCCAATCCCGCTGCGCACGTGGAGTTTGCAATCAAGGCAGAACACGACACCCAGTTATAGTGGTCTTGAATATTGAGCGCTCCGGGGCCTTGCCCGATTACATTCACCTGCATCGACGTAGTTGCGACGTATCCGGCTGTGTCTTCCGCGACAATTTCTACCCTATGCTGACCGTCCGCCATCCAGATAAGTTGGTTGATCCGGGTGTTGGGGGTGTACAGCACAGCTTTGCCGTCAACGTACAACCGCACCGTATAAATCGGGTCGGGAGGCGTCGCAGCGGCGACAATCGGCACCGGAGACATCACGTCTGCCCCGTTGCTCGGGCTGGCGATTGAGAGCGGAAACCCGCATAAGGGAGGCGGTGGTGGCTCCTGTGCAGGTGGAACGATGGTCAGGTCCGCGGGAGCAGTGGGAGTGATCGGGCAGTTCGCGACGTTCTTTGGCAAGCCCTGGCAGCCCGCAAGAAAGCACAGTGCAGCAGCGATCGCAACAACTCCAATGATGAAGTACTGGTGTATCCGCTTCCTACGGCGTTCGACCTTCCGCATTTCCTGTTACTGCCCTCTCGTTTAGGTTGTGCGACCGACCTCTGCGAGCGGCACAGAAACACGGCCTTCTCAATCTGATCGAGCACATCACGTCCATTTTTGCCCGAACGAAGTAATCAGTTTGCGGTCAAATTCACCTTATCCAGCCAAACGTTGTAAGGCTGCTCTGCATAATTTCCGTCCATCTGAAATGCAACATCGATTTCTTCCAACGTCCAATCCGGCTGATTGTCGTAATACGTGTCCACGTTGTAGACCTGGTCGCCAACTGTCAGGCTGATGTAGTGAACTTGATTGCCGACTCTTTCGACGTTCCAAATCAGATGAATCCATGTATTTGCTGGAAAGGGTTTGCAGTCGTAAATCGTAGGCGTCCAGCCGTTGACATCGTCCCAGATGTCCCATTTCCCCGTATCTCTAAAATTGCATTCGGATCCCCACACCCATCGGTTCCCTCCAAAGGTTTGATTGAGATCAAATTCTAGAGCTTGTGGCTTGTCAGGCTGATCGACGTAGAAATACAGGTCGTAGGTGAAGTGGCTGACGCTGTTGCCGCCCGCGACCGGATTGAAATAAAGAATGTTGCAGTATGCCGGCGGACTCGTGCAGTTCTGCCACGGCCCTCCCATGCTGAATTGCGCAGACTTTCCGTCCATCGCGGGACTCGAAACATTCTGAGTTAGCGAGGATTGCGGTGTTCCGTATCCAGCCGCGCAGATCTGTCCATCGCGCCCGGAACCCGGAGGGAACAAGGCACCACACGATTGCCATCCCGCCATGTCCTGAATATCGCTGATTCTCGTTTTCGATTGGGTAGTAACTGTGATGTGCAGAATCGTCGAAGAGATATAGCCCTCTTTGTCCTCTGCCATTACTTCCATAGTGTGCTGCCCGGGAGCCATAAAGAGCTGTGCGTTAATTGAATCTGTAAAGGTGAAATAGACCGCAAGCTGATCGATGTAAACGCGCATGAAGAAAATTGGATTTTTCGGCTTTGCATTCGCGACCACTGTCGCCGGCGAGGTGGTGCTTTCGCCGTCACTCGGACTATCCACAGTTAGCGGGAAGTCGTTCGAACCACTTGCGGCCGGAGGAGTGCAGCCTGAAGTTGGAGGCGTACAAGCAGGCGGCGCCGGATATGCGCTACTGCCAGGAGACCAATCGATCGAGACCGGCGGTGTAGAAGGATAAGAGGGTTGGGTTGGCGGGGGATTTGTAGTCGTCGTAGTCATGTTCATGCCACTCGTTCCGCACGCCGTCCCTAGCACCAGACTCCCCCAAAGTGTTATGAGCAGCAAAGTTCTATATCCGCACGTGATTCCGGACGGAACCGGGTCAGCAACGAACAAGCGCATTTCGACACACCTCGGCCACTTTTATTTACGGTGGACGGATCACAGCGAGCGGGAAGGAAGCCGGACTACCGCAGAGGTTGGTACAACTATGTGGTTCAACATTACAACCAGGTCCAAAAGGCGAGAATACGGTACCTACCGTAACCTTTGAGGGGCGAATCCCTGACGACCCTAAAACCCCAAAATAATAGAAGATACCTTTGCAAGGCCGCGTTGGGAGGCGAATGCCCAAGGACGAGCATCGGTGATAGACTGGAGTTCCTCGGGTTCCCGTAGCACCTCACGGAGAGGTGGCAGAGTGGCCGAATGCGGCGGTTTGCTAAACCGTTGTACGGGCTAACACCTGTACCGAGGGTTCGAATCCCTCCCTCTCCGCCAGAATTCTTGTAATCCCAACCACTTAGTCGCATTTTAGCCGTCTATTGAATCGTTGGTTCCGCGTTGCCTGCAGACGCTTCTGGTGTCCCGTAGGTGTCCTGAATGACCTGCGCCACCTCCGGGATGTTGCTTTCGAGCTTCTGCATTGCGTGCTTCACATCGTCAGCGGCAGTCTTGATGTAGTACGTTGCCGTTGTGCTCACGTTCGCATGGCGAAGGATGCGTTGAATCACCATGTCCGGCACACCGAGTCTGTACAGATTGCTGCCGAGCCCGCGCCGCGCCGCATGCCAGCCATGCCACTCAGGAATGCGAGCGTCTCGCTTGTATGGATGGTTCGCGTCCCGATGATCCGCTGATGACTTTCCGCAACTCTCGCAGCGGTTCAGGGCCGGAAGAATTACCCGGTTTACGAGGCTTCCAAGTGCGAGAGGATTGCCTGCGCTGTTGGCGAAAATAGGCCCTTTTTGTAGATTGCCCGTGCTCATGCGGTGCATTTCGAGACGCTCTGCAAGCTGCCGAATGACGGGAACAGGAGCACGACCTTTTCGAGTTTTTGGATCGCTCACACGACCATTCCAGATTGAGCGGGAAACGAACAGCTCGCCATCACGGTAGTTTTCCCACAGTAACCCTTGAATTTCCCCGTGCCGTAGGCCCATATATGCCGCGACCGCAAACGAAGTAGCTGCAGGCTCAGGGAGAACAGAAACGATGCTCCGAATCTCCTCCAGAGTGTAGTTCCTGGATCAGTTCAGTACCGGAGCTCTTGTCTTCGATCAGAACCGTGGTGGCGTTGAATCTCGCTGCCTGCCCCCGCACCGCTCGCTTCAATTCCGGGTATTCCATCCGCTGCCGGAGAACGTGCAGCAAGTAAAGGTTCTGGTCCTTCTTCCCCCAGGTCGTGCAAACACTGTAATCGCTTAGCTCAGTTGCTTTCACTGCCGTATCCCAGCTTTGAAAAACCAAGTCGAACTGTGCCGGTTCCTCGCCAACCTTATATGTTTTGAGCCAGTCCAGCTTGACCATACCGCCGCCGAGGGGCGCGGGTTCTTGCTGATACTGCCCTGCGAAGTTGTATTCACCAAGGTTACGGCGGATGTCGGCGAGCTGGTCTTCCGACTCTCGCTCGGGGTGGAGGGCCGTCCCCTTAACTCTGCGAACGGTGCGCGTGCCATAGCAATTCTGGATGATGTGCGTTTCATCTTCGATCGCAATGGCGGGAAACTTGAGGATTTTCCAGCCACCTTGCTGCAGAAGATGCCCGACAAGGTCATCTTCGTGCAAGCGCTGCATAATAAGAATGATGCAACCGGTCTGTTTGTTGTTCAGGCGACTGTAAAGCGTATGCTCGTACCAGTCATTCACGGCGTTGCGCTGCGTATCTGAAACCGCCTCGTCAGGCTTCAGCGGATCGTCAATGATGATGAAGTCGCCGCCACGACCGGTGAGGACGCCTCCCACTGATGTCGCCAACCGGAAGCCATGCGCTTCAGTTATGAACTCAGAAACTGCCTGGCGCTGAGACGAAAGACGAGTCGCAAATACGTTGCGGTACCACTCGGAATTCATCAGTGTGCGAGAGTCGAGGGCGAGCTTGTCCGCCAGATCTTGCCCGTAGGACGCGCAGATAATCTGTGCGCTGGGTTTGTGCCCGAGGAGCCAGGCAGGAAAAGCCACCGACGCGCAATGCGATTTTAACGATCTGGGCGGCACACAGATGATGAGTCGTTTAGTCTCGCCTCGGAGACACCGCTCGAGTTCGGAGGCAATCGCCTCGATGTGCCAGTTTGAAAGAAACTGAGCGTCGGGATTCAACTCGCAAAAGCTGCCCTCGATGAAGGTGGAAAAATCGTTGCGCAGTAATGCAAAGTACTCATTCGGTGTAAGGATTTTGTTTTTCACTCTGGCCTCCCTTGAACATCTGTCACTGACTGAAATCGCTTCATGATTCTCTCCATGACTGTCTGGTCGGTTTCGCTGAGAGCAGGGCTGATTGTCCGTGGCAGGCCCTCGCGAGTCTCCGCCTCTCGCGACAAGTTCACCAGCAAGTGCAGAGCACGGAGGTCGCCAGACGCTGCCTTGTTAACGAACTGCTTGATGGCCGCTTCAAGCTTCGTGATCGTCCTCCGTTGACCGTTTTCATTCACGACGACTTTCTCGCGAAGCGTCTGCGCGAAAACCGTAGCGACGTTCAGTGAGCCCTTTCGCCGCCCCTTCGGATTCCCGGACTGGCCCTTCTTGAACCGAGTAGCCGCGGGCGGGTTACCATAGCCAACCGGCTTTGCGGAGCCTTCTTCGCGTTGCGATTTGTTAGCGCTGTCTTGCATCGTTAGCCTCCTTCTCAAGATCGTCGAAGTTCCGCTGGGAATCGCTATGCACGGCACGTAGTCCGGTAAACCGTTGCCAGCGACGGACCACGGTGTCGACGTACTTGGGATCCAGCTCGATGCCGTAGCAAATACGGCCGGTGCGCTCGGCGGCGATGATCGTCGTACCGCTTCCGAGGAAGGGGTCGAGCACGATGTCGCCCCGCGACGAGCAGTCCATGACAGCATCGGCGACGAGCGCAACAGGTTTGACCGTAGGATGAAGCGCAAGCAGGTTGCCTTCGGTGGATGATCGAGAAAATGAATTCGCTCCAGGGTACTGCCAGACGTTACTCCGGTAGCGGCCGAACTGCCCTAGCTGAACGTTGTTGCGGTGAGACTGCATGCCCTTCTTGAAGACGAGAATAAGTTCGTGCTGGCTGCGGTAGAGCGATCCCATCCCGGCGTTGTCTTTCACCCAGACGCAGATGTTCTTAACTTCGTCGTATGCCTCTCCGCCGGCGGCAAGTAGTTCGCCGACGTGGCGCCAGTCCATGCAGATGAAGTGAATCGACCCCTCGCGGCTTGCGCCGACCAACCGCTTGCACACGGTGACGAGAAATTCGGTGAACTCGGCACGGCTCATCTCGCCGCATGCCATTGCGAAGTCGCGGTGCTGCTTCTTGCCAAGTCCCGAAGCGTGGCCGTCGATGGGCACGTTGTACGGCGGGTCGGTAAAGACAACAGCAGCTAGTTGCTGGGCCATCAGCCGCTCATAACTTCCCGGCTCGAGCGCATCGCCGCAAAGCACCCTGTGCTTACCCAGCTGCCAGCAGTCTCCCGGCGCGCTGACTGAAATTTCACTCTGCTCGGGCAAGTCGTCGGCAGGATCCTGTGCGGCATCGCCGGGTTGCGAGATGCTTTCGATCAGTACGTCGATCTCGCCCATTTCAAAGCCCGTCGCTTCAAGGCTGAAAGTCAGATCGATTTCCGACAGCGACTTCAGCTGTTCGCCCAGTAGAATCTCGTTCCATGTCGAGTTCTCCGTCAGTTTGTTGTCGGCAATGATGAAGGCCCTGATCTGCGCCGGGGAGAGATGACTCAGGCAGATGGTTGGGATTTCCGCGATGCCGAGCAGTCTGCAGGCAAGGACTCGTCCGTGGCCGGCGATGATCTTGTTGTCGTCATCGATCAGCACCGGGACGTTGAAGCCAAACGCGCGAATGCTTTCTGCAATCTGTGCGATCTGTTTCTGGCTGTGCTCTCGCGGATTGAGGCGGTCGAGCTGAAGCGTGTCGATGGGACGATGCTGAATCGTCAGTCGACTGTGGGTTAGTTCCAAGTCGGCTAGCTTCCGGCGATCTTTGTGATCTGATGTCATGACTGTTTTTGCGTTCCTCCGTGCGACTGCCTCCCCAGTGCTTCCTAGAACCGAGAGAGATTTGCTGGCTATGGATACATACAAACAAATGGCTAGCTATCCAAAGCCCCAACCCGCTTGCAATCAGCGACTTACAGAGTAGTGGTTAGATCGTTTTGTAAATTGATACAATCTCGGAGAAAAAGTGTCACAAGAAAAGCGACCTTCAAGAAGAGCGTGCAGTGAAAAAAGACGCATTCGACGATGTACGGTGCCCCTTCGACTACAAAGCAGAACTAGCCAAAGCTCGTCATGCGCTCGACGAAAAGGTTAGGGACTACGCGTCGCGTTGTGACAAAACAGGCTACAGAGATTTGGCAAAGCAGTTCCGTCTGTCGCCAGGAACGCTTTGTGCGATAGCGAAGGGCTGTAAGCCCAGGTGCAAGCCCGGACCTCAAAGCGGGCAGAAGAAGAAGGCGATCAAGAAACTGCGGACGATGATTCGCTGGGAGTCTCGGAGCGATGCAACGTAAAACCTCGCTAGTGAATCGATGCACGGGCTTCACCAGTGAAAGCTCATTCTCTTGAGGCGGGCCGGCGCTCGCCATGTCCGGATCTTCGGCAATTCCCTCCAAAACGGCCTCTGTCAAAACCGCGTTGGTGGCGGTTTTTGCCATCAGGTCCTCCTGCTGCGAACTCCGAATTGACTTGATTGTTTCCGCAAAGGAAGCGGCAATGTTGCGATGGGAGAATTTGAGAATTCCGGAGGCACCATGGCGCACAACGTTGAGGCCCGGCTTGCCGAGTTACCTGAACTCAGCAGAACGGCAATCTGCGATCTCTGGAAAAAGCATTTCGGTACATCGCCGCCGACTCAGCTGCGCAGAGACCTGATGATCCCCATCCTCGCGTATCGAATCCAAGAAAACGCGATCGGTGCGCTCAGTCCCAAAGCTCGGAAGCGCCTGCAGCAGTTGAAAGAAGGCTTTGCGAATGATTCCGAGGAGGTGACGTCGTCGAAGCCGACGCTAAAACCTGGGACTCGCTTGGTGCGCGAATGGCGAGACGAAGTTCATGTTGTGAACGTGGAAGCCAACGGCTACGAATACAAAGGCGGCCGCTACAAGAGTCTCTCCCAAATCGCCCGACTGATCACCGGCACTCGCTGGTCCGGACCTCTGTTCTTTGGCATCAGCGGTCACCAACCCAGCAGCACAAATAAGGAGGTTCGGTGAGTCCAGAAACAAAGCCCGCCACTCGCTGCGCCATCTACACCCGGAAATCCTCCAAAGAAGGTCTCGAACAATCCTTCAATTCCCTTGATGCGCAGAGAGAAGCCTGCGAGTCATTCATCAGCAGCCAACGCCACGAAGGCTGGAAGGCGCTGGCGAATCGCTACGACGACGGAGGTTATTCCGGCGGATCGATGGAACGCCCGGCACTGAAGCGCCTGCTGCAGGATATTGAGACCGGCAAGGTCAACGTCATTGTCGTTTACAAGGTGGATCGCCTCACCCGCAGTCTGGCCGACTTCGCCAAGATTGTTGAAGCACTCGACGCCAAAAGAGTGTCTTTTGTTTCTGTCACGCAGCAGTTCAACACTACGACCTCGATGGGGCGGCTTACCCTGAACATTTTGCTTTCGTTCGCTCAGTTTGAGCGGGAGGTCACTGGCGAGAGGATTCGGGACAAGATCGCGGCCTCAAAGAAAAAAGGAATGTGGATGGGAGGGATAGTTCCTCTTGGCTACGACCTTGAGGGGCGCAAGCTCGTTCAGAACCCGAAAGAGGCTCAACTAGTTTCGAAGATATTCTCCTTATATCTCCAACTCGGCTGCGTTTCAAGGCTGGCCAAGCAACTGGATCAGGAGAAGATCCGAAGCAAAGTTTGGATCACGCGGTCCGGCGCTCGGCTGGGAGGCGTGGCATTCGCCCGTGGTGCCTTGTACGACCTGCTTCGGAACCGACTTTATATCGGCGAGATCCGCCACCGCGAAAAGTGGTATCCGGGAGAGCAGAAAGGGATCGTCCCGCTGGAGCTTTGGCAGAAGGTGCAGACCCGGCTCGAAAGCAATCTGAAGATACGGCGCAAGCGGGCGAGAGAGCATGCGTCGAGTTTGCTTACAGGCTTAATCGAGGATCGCGCGGGCAATCGTTTTACTCCTTCGTTCACCATGAGGAGGGGCAGACGCTATCGTTACTATGTTTCTCAAGCTGTCGTCCGGAACCCTGGCCAAGAGCACACAGGGGTGACCCGTTTACCGGCACACGAGATTGAAAGCCGGGTGATGGAAAGACTAGCTGGGTTCCTCAGGTCCGACGCCGACGTGTTCGAGCAGTTGGGAAAGGATGGGCAGACTCCGGCAAAGCTCCGGGAGCAAGTAAATGGAGCAAAGAAACTGGTTGCCAGGTTATCCTCTCTCCCCACGGACGATCTTCGAGACCTGCTGTCATTGTTCCTACGACGAGTTGTCCTCGGGGAGGAGCAGATACAGGTGATGATTGGCCGAAACGATCTGTACCAATTGTTGAGAAACGCTGGGACGGCGATCGCCAGCAGCCTTAGCCAAGGACGAAAGCCGTTGGATGCCAGCGACCTGATCTGCCTTAGCATCAACACAAAGCTGAAGCGATACGGTGGAGTAGTTCACTTGGTCGTGCCGCCGAACCCATCGACGACACGGGCTTTCAAAACCAAGCCTTCGCTTCTGAAAGCCCTGGCGCGAGCACATAGCTGGTACGCGAGCGTGCTGGAAGGCAACGCACTCGATCAGAGATCGCTCGCGCGTCACGTCGGCCTTACAGAACGATATGTTGGAAAAGTCTTCCCGTGCGCCTTCCTGGCACCCGACATCGTCGAGTCCATCTTGGAAGGACGTCAGCCTGACGACCTGACGTTCGCTAGGCTGTGCACCAACGTTCCGCTCAGCTGGACCGAGCAACGTCGGCAGTTTGGCTTCCCTCCGGTCCCATCGGTATAAGTCCAAACAGATTGCCTGTTCCTGGATCGATGCAGAGGAATGTTTCCCTGATACTTCCCTGTTAATTCCCTGTTCCGTTTGAGGCGAATGCAAATCTTGTCCAGCAAAATGTGCCGTTTGGAGAGAACAGGAGTGCAAATTCGAGGGCAAGAAATCAGAAATTCCCTGCAAATTTCCCTGTTACCAGGGAATTTCGGACGGAGAAAGGTTAGCGCCAGACTGCGTGCTCCGCCAGATTTCTTGTAAGACCATTTAGCAAAGAGATTTGCAAAGCACCGGGCGAGTCCACTACATGACTCCCTTGGTGCTAGACTGTGGCAGTCTGGGTGTCACGTAGGTGTCATTTAAAGCGCTCTCGAGTTTCTGCATCGCAGCCCACAGCCGCTCCTTCGGATCACAGGCCGCAAAGAGCTTGCTCAGTTCTTCTTTCTCATACATCTCCGGTTCTTCTTCGGTGTAGCGCGGCCAGTCGTTCTTGCCCACCAGACCGCGAATCCCGTTCGCCATCAAGAACGTCATTACGCTCTCGAACTTGTTGTAGACGCTGCGCGGCGACTGCTTTTTATCATCCCGCAGGAAGGCGCAGAACTTCAGCAAGTCCATCCGGTCAATGTCTTCGAGATTCAGCCTGTGGCAGGACTCCCGGAAATACCCCAACGCTGTCGCATAGGCGGCCAGCGTCTTCGGCTTCTTCCTGAGTTCTGTCTCTTGGAGGTAGTCCGCGACCGCTGCCGCAACAGACTTGTGACCGTTTGCTGCGAACTCTGGCACCGAGGCGTCGCCGTTGTTCAGTTCAGTCTCTTTCCGCAGTCGCATCGCGCTGGCGTCGGCTGCGTCTTTGCCCACGGACGAACGGGATATTCGCGTGACAGAAATGCAGACAGCCACGTTACTTTCGGACATGACCGAAGGTAACCACTTGAACGCACAGAACTGGACAGCAGACAGTGCTATTGTTCGCTTGCCATGAGGACGAAGCAAAGAAGAACTCGCACCAATTCATACTGGGTCAAGCCTCGCACTCCGCGACCAAGCAACAAGGAGAGAATCTTGGTTGTAAACGACGCGGAGCCGATACTCGAAATCATCAGAGCGATGCTGAAGGATGATGGCTACAAAATCGTGACTGCAATAGACGGCATCGAAGCACTGGAACTCTTGGAATCAGGTCAGAAGTTCGACCTACTGTTCTGCAATCTCATGATGCCTCGATTGGATGGTCTAGGTGTGCTTGAACAGACGAAAGGCAAATACCCCGATATGCCCTTCGTGCTCCACACGGCAGTACATGATATCTCCGCAGCACTCGCAGCCGTTCGCAATGGGGCTTATGACTCCCGGCTCATGCCCTTTGAGCGTGAACAGCTACTAGCGGTTGTAACCCGCGCTTTGGAGTATCGCCGCCTGAAAATTGAGAACCGAACGCTCAAAGAGCGTCTCGCTCAGGTGACACGGAGGTCTAGAACATAGGTACATGAAAAGCCCATATCCACACGTACTCAACCCCCAAGGTTCAGGATGTGAGGAAGGTTGCCCAGCTTGCAACTGGAGACCGTACCCCATCAAATTTCCTGCGGTTCCCCAGCCTACGGTTAAACGTGAATATCCCACGTACAAACAACAGGGATTCCCTTTCGCTTCAGAACCAAGCGTGTGCGAAAAAAACATAGAGGACTACGTTACTGCGGGGGAGAAGGCCATACTCAAAGGCGATGCGGACAGATGTCCAAAGTGCGGGATGCTTCACGATCTGTATGTCGCAGAAACGGACAAGTACCTGTCCTCTGATTCACTGTCCTGCCCCATCAAAGACGTGGAACTAATCCCTTGCGAGAGATGTGGACAGTATCATGCCGGAAACTGTGCTTAAAGAAACTGCTGTGGAACAAGCCGCCAAGGAACAGGCCGCATGAACACTAAAATGTTGGTGGTTGGTCAAAAGGTTTCGATGCGAAGTGGGCCTTATACCAAGAAAGGAAAAGTAGTCAAGGTTATGGCCCCGTGGATGGCTTACTGCTACAAGAAGTGTGGTGTAACCCCCAGATGGTGTGTGGAAGTGGAACTCTTTCGTGCGGAGGATGAGATAAGGACTTTAATACTATTCGACGCCAACGGTACGGCAGGTAGCTTTTATGACGGCCTTGGCACATGGGAATATATCGGTCCCACTTTCGATTGGATAATGGACGACCCGCGCACTCCTGGTACGGAGTACGGTCCTTGGGAATTAGCGTCCACGGCTTGAACTCGGCCAATGGATGCAAACCGGCCTGCTCCTCTTGGCCCAGAGTCGTGTCCGGTACGAACGTCTCACGCATCAGAAGTCTTTCTCTGAGGCTGAGGAATCTGTGCGGAACTGCTTCGGAAGACTAAGGATTTGGTTGCGGAAGGGCAAGGCCGCTGGCCCCGTATCACTCATCGGAGTCACCGGCGATGCCTGTGACAAATTGACTGGTGAAGCCTCCGGCTCGGAGACACGGACACTGAGAACGGTCGTCTGGACACGCGAAGAAGCGGAATCTGCTTGGAATGCAAAACGGACACAAGTTAACCTCGCGTTGCTTGTTTCCGAGAACAAATCATCAGTCCAGACTTGCGCTGCTCACTGTATGGTGGACGGTGAGTCTGCACGAGTTGTGATCTGTATAAATGAGTCGGTGAAACGCTGGATTCTTCAGCCATCCGAGAAAAACCTAAAACAGCAGCATCAAAGAAAAAACCGTGAAGCTCATGCCAGCCTTGAGCAGACAGGTCCCAGATTGCTCCAAGGTCCCGAACCGGGACAAAGTCCGTGTGAAGATGTGCCAGCGAAAGCAAAAACGTCGAGCAGTGTGCAACTCTGTCATGCGGCATCTACCAGTTCAGAAATTCGCTGTACAAATTGCTACATGACGAGAACGGAAGCCTTAGCTCAGGGGCACCGTCCATGCTGTACAGAGTTTTGGACGGTACCCTATGAACTGATATTTCGCTACCTGTAGGAATCACCACGACTTGCTAGGAATGGCAGTTCGAGAATCCCTCCCTCTCCGCCATTTTTAAGATCAAGGGTTTGGTGAGGATCGGCGAAAATCCCTCTAATGTATCCCTCTATAGCCCTGTGTTCTCGAGGGGAAGATTTTGGTCCTCTGCCCGGAGAACGCCCATGCTTTTTTTCGCGAACTCTGTCGAATAAAATGCCCCGCTCAACGTTCGTGAACCTCAATGGTGGAGAAAACAATGAAGAGATTTCCGTTTCTCGCTATCGCCCTGTTCGCGGCTGTGTTCGCACTTCCCGCCCATGCCCAGGACGTGATGAAGAAAGATGCAGCCGTCAAACCTGCCGATCCGGAATTGAAAGTAGTACTCGATTCCTGGAATGAGATTGGCCGCAAGCTAATGGCGATGGCCGAAGATTTTCCCGAGGCCAAATATGACTTCAAGCCGACACCCGCGCAGCGGAGCTTCGCGGAGCAGTTGCTGCACGCGGCGGGTTCAATGTATTACTTCACCAATCCTGTGATGGGGCAGAAGGCTCCCGCGGCAGAAGATCCCAAGCGCGACCAATACAAATCCAAGGCCGACATCGTTGCATTCGTAAAGAAATCCGTAGCCGACGGCGCCGCTGCCATTCAGTCAAAGGGCGAGAAAGACCTGATGCAGACTGTCGTATACGGTGATCAGAAAGCGCGCGTTCTCGACATCGCATACGGCCTCATCGAACATAGCGGTGAACACTACGGCCAGCTCGTTGTGTACTACCGCCTCGCAGGCCTTGTGCCGCCGGAGTCGCGGCCCAAGAAGTAAAGCTCGAGAGACCAGGTACCCTACGAGATTCGTTGTCGTAACGGCGCCGGCCTGCCAACTACAATTCTCATTCTGGTAGCGGCACCTGAGGGAAACGGAGTCGAAATGTTGCTTCGCGTCAACGACACTTCAGCGTTTTCTATGTAGTTTGGAGGGAGTTCGGTCGCAGACAGTCTCCTCTGTGTGAAGGTCTGCACCGGGAATGGCTCGCAGTCGCTCCGCTTAGGCACCTGCGAGCGGGTCGATTCCGAATTCGGGAGTTTTCCACATGGTTTCCCAACCAGGTCCTGCCAATCAAATATTAATTTGTGAGATACGGGAATTGGCCAAACTTGCTGAGCAGTTCAGTGTCTACGTGCGTGAGATGGATTCCGAGTTGACTAAATTGCAGGAACAGCTTGAGGTCATCCGACAGTATCAACGGTTCACCAACGTGCATACAAATAGGCCAAACTAGCGGGCACTCCGCCTGCCCTTCTTCCAACCGCCTCGTAGCGATGCCTGAGAACCTGCACGTAGCGAATTCAGTTTTGAATTCCTATGGGTCGAGATGGTGGCTTCCCTGGCACAGACGCTCGTGATCTTTCCATCAGGAGCCCCCTCGATGCCGCCGCCGGTGAAGTACAAGCGCAGGAAACAATGATTGCCAACCGTTCGGAAATTCCCAATACCTCTTAATGATCAATAACTTACTTCCTTTTGGGGACTTTTAGCGGCACCAAACGGCTCTTAATTGATTGCGATTGGTATCGTATACTTACGTTCTTTTATTTATTTCTTGCTTTCGATCATCCGTTTGAGGTAAAAAGCTGATGATTTTCTTCGCCCTGTTGAGGAGCTTCCCTATGAAATACGCGAAATTTCAAGCCGCGATGGCTGCGTGTGTGATTTGTCTACTCTGTGCACCAACGTTGTTCGGCCAAGGAACGGATCTCGGAACCATCCGAGGATCAGTGACAGACAGCAGTGGTGCGCTCGTACCGAACGCGAAGGTGGTCATTCTTGACTTGTCGACCGGTACGACGCGCGAAACAGCTACTAACTCTCAGGGTGACTACCAGGCATTTGGCCTCAAGCCAGGCAACTACAAAGTTTCCATTTCGGCCCCGGGTATGAGCACTACGGACCTGACGGGCATCGCTGTTACAGGCAGCGATGTGATCGCCGCCAATGCGGTCCTCCGGGTCGCGGGACAATCGGAGGCGGTTGAGGTGACCACTGAGGCGCCCACGATCAACACTACGGATCAAACAATCTCCGACACGATCACGAGCCGTGAAGTCGTTGACCTACCGCGCGATAGTCGTGATGTTTATTCATTTCTCTATTTGAACCCGAACATTACGCAGGGTACTGGCGACGGGACATTTAAGTTCCTCGGATTCCAGAGCTACGGCGCGAATTTTACGATCGACGGGCAGCGATCCACGAGCACGCTCGACGGTTCGGCCTCTGCGAGTGAACCGTCGCTCGAGGCGGTCGGAGAATTAAACGTTCTCTCCAATGATTTCAGCGCGGAATTTGCCGGAATCTCCAGCATTCGCGTGACCACGAAGCGCGGCACGAACCAATTCCATGGTTCCGCTTTCTATAACAACAAGAACTCCGCTCTTGCCGGCCTCACAATTCAGGATCAGCAAGGAATAGCCGATGCGCTGGGCTCGTTGTATCCGTACCCCTCCCCCTACTTCAACTATAACGACGTCGGCGGCTCGTTCGGCGGCCCGATCCCGGGTCTGAAGAAGACTTGGTTTTTCATGGCCTACGAACGCAACTATGGCCGGGATTCGGTACAAGTCACAGACAACAAGCTGCCGCATCCCACATTTTGGACTGGCGACTTCTCTCTGATGGACGATTCGCTCAAGCCTGCGGTTCCATCGAATGTATTTAGTCAGCTCACCGCATCTGAAATCGCGAATAACACGACCACGTACTGTTCGGATGACACCGATCCGACTAGCTGTGGACCTGTCTTCAAAACCATCCCATCACGCCTACTCAATCCGAATGTGCAACAACTGATCCAGACATACTTTCCCAAGATCGATCCATCAATTCCGATAAATTCGTCAAACGGTCGGATTGGCGAGCTATACCAAACCCTGATGCCGAGTCTTACCACACGCGATTTAGGAACCCTTCGCGTGGACCACGATTTCTCTGACAAGGATCACGTTTATGGAGTATTAAATGAGCAAGCTTTCGGGGGCGGCAACTCGGCTGTTAGAACGCCGTTTACGGGACTCGGACTGACTCAGCAAGTACGGCGGACACACACTCTCTCGGGATCTTACGTACGTACCATTCGCAACAACATCATCAACGAGGCTCGTGGTGGCTTCAATCGCGAGTTCATTTACCGGCACAGCAATACAACTCTGGAAGGCTTTTTAACCAGTATCGGTTTGGATCAAAGCGCTATTGACGCATACGGCGCGGTCGTAGGGCCAACAGAGCTCACCACCCACGGCCACACCGTGATCAGCTACGGCTCCAAGTTCACGTCGTTCGACAAAAGCGGAAACCGCAACACAGATCGTCAGGAGAGCCAGTATCTAGCAACTTTCGGCGACACGCTCACCTGGGTAGTCAATAAGCACAACCTGAGGATGGGTGCGGATTTCGTTCACAACGAAGGTCTGGATGGTTTCTCAACCGCTCGTGGAAATCCACGGGGAACGATGAAGTACACGGGCGGCAGCACGAGTGCGTTCGCCAATTTTCTTCTGGGCCAGCCTCCGGACCAAGTTACGTACATCGCCCAAACGCGTCCGGATATGGATGTGACCAACTGGGAGCAAGGATATTTCTTCCAGGACGATTGGAAAGTCAAAAGCAACATAACGCTAAACCTTGGAATTCGCTATGAACTGGTCTCTCCATGGGTCGACAAGCATGACATTCTGCTGAATTTCGATCCCACGTTTAACAACAACACTGGGCGCTTCATCGTCTCATCCGACAAAACTTTTTCCTACCTAGATCCAAGGATTGCCGCCACGCTACCCACCGTCACGGCCGCACAATCAAGGCTCGGCGTCGGCCGAGGTCTGGTCCGGACGGACAGGAACAACTTCGCCCCGCGCGTCGGCGTCGCTTGGGGTCTTGGCAACAAATCGGTGATACGCGGCGGATATGGAGTCTACTTCCCCACGTCGGCCGCGCAGGGAATTCGAGATCCCATCTCAACGAATGGGTTTAACCAATCATTGACGAAAGAGACCGGCACCATCAATGGACCGATCCAAGCTTGGCCTACTCCGATGACGGGAGGCGACGTCGTGCTGGACTCCAGTGCGATCTCCATCAACGCCGTGCCCGTCAGCCTGCACGCTCCCCTAGTTCAACAATATAACGCCACCTTCGAGCGACAGCTTGGGATGAAGACTGCCGTGCGTTTTTCCTACCTCGGTACCCACGCCAGCGGACTGATTGGCGGCATCGACTTGAACGAAATTGCACCCACCAACAATCCTTGGGGCACGACAACTGGCGACGGCGTCACGCCGTGCAGTCCGGATGACGGCGACTGTCTCCCCACGAACGCCGATTACGCGCGGCTAGCGTATCCGACGCTCGGCGACTACCTGCTGACGTATGGCAACTACGGTCATAGCCAGACGAACATATTCCAAACCCAAGTCGAACGACACTACAACAATGGCTTCATGTTCAACGCCTCCTACAGCTACACCGATTCGAAATCGACAGGTATCGATCAGGGCAATTCCAGCCTCGGGGGCGTTCCATACAATCCATTTCAGCCACAACTGGACTACACGCAAGACGCGTGGGTCTCACGCCACCGCTTTGTGTTCTATGGCGGCTATGATCTGCCATTTGGACGGAACAGAGCGTTTGGCCGTGGAATGTCGAAGTGGGAGGATGCAGTATTCGGCGGATGGCAGACGACGTTCCAAATGTTCGCCAAGAGCGGCACAGCATTCACGCCATATTGGACTTGTGACAACTGCGGTAATAGCGCACGGATGGTGGGTCCCGGCAACATCGCTTCCGAATCCATTGATGCCCTTGGCGATTTCAACGATTTCATTGGCTATCGCCCCTCGGTCGTAGGCAATTACAAGCAGCACGTTGGCGATCAAATCTTTGATCCCAACGCATTCGCACCTCCGCCTATGGGAGCTGATGTGTTCACCAATTCCTCCATTGCTAGAAAAAACCTCCTGTGGGGACCTGGAGGTTGGGGAGTGAATTTTGGTTTGCACAAAGACTTCCATTTCGGTGAACGAGTGACGGCCAGCTTTGGCGCGGACGTCGACAACATCTTCAATCACCCCATACGGATGCCGAATCAGGATTTCGGCGACGGCAGCTTCTCCTATCTCGGTGGATTCGATGTTCAGGTCGATCCCGGAACGTTGATGCCCGCGATCGAGGACGTTAATCCGAATTCGGACTTCGCGCGGGCGTTCTCCACCTTCCCGCAAGAGGGCGTGGATAGCCGTCGCACAATCCGCTTGCGGCTCAGGGTCACCTTCTAAGACCGGCGGATGCAAGGCGACTGCCCGAGGAGGAAGAGTCTCAGCGGGCAGTCGCTACCCGTCCGAGGAATCCATGAAACTTAACACTGTAATCGGGATTATTCTCGCCTGCTCTCTATGCGTAGTGAACACTTGGGCGGAACGGCCGGGTGATTTTCGCGTCATCGGTCCAGGTGGTGGCGGCGCCATGTTCAACCCGACGATCAGTCCGCACGATGTGAATACCGTTCTCGTATCGTGCGACATGACCGGATCGTACATCACGCATGATGGTGGCCACACCTGGCGGATGTTCAATCTGCGCGGCGTTGTAAATTTCTTCGTGTTCGATCCGAAGGATCCGAAAACGATCTACGCACACGCGACAGGACTTTGGCGGAGCGTTGATGGAGGAGAAAACTGGAATCTGATTTCGCCTGCACCTTCCGAGGTCAAAGGCGTGAAGATGAATTCTGATCACGCCGACGAAACAATCTTGGCTCCTTCAGACAATTTGGGCGAGATGTATGCGATGGCTATTGATCCGGATGACTCCAACGTTCTCTATGTAGCTGCCGACCAGAAAGAGCATCCGTTCTTATTTGTTTCGCAAGATTCCGGAAAATCCTGGAAGAAGCAGGCTGAGCTTCCCGCGGCAGTTCGGCACATTTGGATCGACCCGAGTTCTCAAGCGAAGTTGAGGACAATCTTTATCGGCGGTGCCGAGTCGATTGCTGTTGTAAATGCAACTAGTACACGCAGCCTCAATTTGCCGGCTCGCGCGTCCGACATTTCCGTTGGATTCTCTGAGGGTTCAAAACCCACCATTTATCTGACTTCTGAAAAGGGTACTTTTGTTTCGACCGATGGAGGATCGAACTTTCAAAATGCCGCTCTTCCGGGCAGTGGTGCGAAGGTTCGTGCCATCGCAACGAGCCTTCATCATCCAGAAATCGCCTATGTTTCCTACTCCGACCTGGCGCTCGACGGCAAAGAGTGGATGGGTGTGGCCAAAACTTCGAACGGGGGGCTTGATTGGCAATTAGTGTGGAAGGAGTCCTCTAAGGCTGCTGACAACGTTCACGACGATTGGATTACCCCGAGGTTTGGCGTCACTTGGGGCGAGAATCCGCTCAACATCACGGTCGCCGATCAGGATGCAAATCTGAGCTATGCCACCGATCTTGGCCGCACGATGCGCACGACTGATGGTGGCGCGAGTTGGATCGGAGTTTATTCGCGCGACATTGACGGCAAGGGGTGGACGACCGTCGGGCTCGATGTGACCACGAATTATGGTGTGCACTTTGATCCTTTTGATGCCAAGCGGATGTTCATCACGTATACCGACATCGGAGCCTTTCGCAGCGAGGACGGCGGAACTTCCTGGACCAGTGCAACCATGGGCGTACCCGAAGCCTGGACCAACACCACGTACTGGATGGTGTTCGATCCGAAAGTCAAAGGACGCGTGTGGAGCGTGAATAGCGGTACCCACGACTTGCCTCGCCCCAAGATGTGGAGGCATACCGCGGTCGGAACATATCAGGGAGGCGTCTGCCGTAGTGACGACGGCGGCAAAACATGGACGAAATCCAATGAGGGAATGGAGCCAACGGCCGCCACACACATTCTGCTCGATCCCACAAGCCCAGTTGATTCGCGGGTCCTATATGTCACCGGCTTCGGGCTTGGGGTATATAAGAGCGTCGACGGTGGCCACTCATGGAGTTTGAAAAATCGAGGCATCACACAACGGGAACCGTTCGCATGGCGACTGGCGCGCAGTCCGAAAGGAACGCTGTACGTTCTGATTGCTCGACGTTCGGAAGATGGAAGCATCGGAACGCCGCTGGATGGCGCGTTATATCGCTCGAATGATGGCGCCGAGCACTGGGAACAAGTGTCATTGCCGAACGGGGTGAATGCACCGAACGGTCTCGCTGTCGATCCCGAGTCGCCGGACCGGCTCTACCTTGCCGCGTGGGCACGAGCAAGCGGACAACATGGTGAAGGCGGCGGAATCTATTTGTCAGAAGACGGCGGGAAGGGTTGGCGATCGATACTGCATCGGGATCAACACGTGTACGACGTGACGATCGATCCGAAGGATTCGAAAATTTTGTATGCTGCAGGATTCGAATCATCCGTTTGGCGATCGTCTGACCGGGGAGAGCATTGGGAGCGAGTTCCAGGATTTAACTTTAAATGGGCCCATCGCGTCATACCCGATCCGCAGAATGCAGATCAAATCTACGTGACGACTTTTGGCGGCAGTGTTTGGCACGGTTCAGTAGATGGCAAGAATGAGCCAGTTGATATTGCAACGCCGGTGATGGAGCCCGGCCGATAAGAACATGGACGATCGCAAACCACTTTCGATGAACCGGCGCCAATGGCTTTATGGCGCGGGATTGGTTGCAGGAGCATCCCATCTTGCTACGGCTATGCCGGAAAGGCAGGCGGAAGGCCCACCCGCGCCGAAACCTTTAGACCTGTCGCAATACGAACCGAAGAGCATGTTGCGTGTGCACGAGACTCATGTGGAGCGCGCGAAGTTTGCGCTGATTGATATCCACACTCATATCTCGGTATCGACAAAGTCAGAGGCCGGTGTGGAACTCTCGGGCGATCGTCAGTATCTCGGGAATCCGCAAGAACTCTTGGGGGTGATGGACCGTAAGAATATTCGTGCCATGGTCAATTTGACTGGAGGCTACGAAAAAGGTCTTTCGGAGACTGTTACAAAGTACGATCGCGCGTATGCTGGACGATTTTTCACGTTCACGGAACCATCGTACTCCCGGTTCCTGGAGCCGGATTATGCACGACTACAAGCTCAGGCGATCGAACAATCGCATCGGAACGGCGCGCGCGGCCTCAAAATCTTAAAGACGCTCGGGCTGTATCTTCGCGAAAAGATCACCACCGGAAAGCTTGTCAAAATCGATGATCCGCGATTTGATCCCATGTGGGATGTTTGTGGGCAGCTGGACATACCCGTAGCGATTCATGTTTCGGATCCGATCGCGTTTTTTACGCCGACCGACAGGTTCAATGAGCGCTATGAGGAACTCAACAACCATCCGGATTGGTCTTTTTACGGCGGAGATTTTCCAAGCAATGACGAACTCCTGGCTGCGCGCAACCGTGTAATGGCACGCCATCCAAAAACGCAGTTTGTCGTGCTCCATGTAGGAAACTTTGCCGAAGACCTGGGCAATGTCTCAGAGAATCTCGATCGTTATCCGAACATGCATGTCGATATCGCAGCGCGAATCGGTGAACTCGGACGCCAGCCAAGGACCAGCCGCAAATTCTTCGAGAAGTATCAGGATCGAATCCTATTCGGAACTGACGCGACACCGCATGGCGATGACTATCCGCAACAGGTGTTCAGCGACAAGTTGTATGAGATTTACTTCCGCTTTCTCGAGACGGAGGACGAGTATTTTGATTACGCACCGGCAAAGATCCCGCCACAGGGTCGCTGGCGAATCTACGGAATCAATCTGCCCGACGAGATCCTCAAGAAGGTGTATTACGAGAACGCTGCGCGTTTACTTAGATTGTGACCGCGGATGGGTATCAAGGCTGGCGCTGACGAGCAGATGAGTATTGTCATTTACGGAGGTTAAGACAACAAGGGTGTCCCAATTGCAGATTCGAATTCTTGGAGACAAAGAGTCCGTGGGCCAGGCCGCTGCTGAACGAGCTGCGAATTCATTACGCCGAGCGATCCGGCAAAATGGAGCGGCCCGGATCGTCGCCGCTACCGGAGCTTCCCAGTTTGAATTCCTCGACGCGCTGACTTCCTTACCAGGTATTGATTGGCAGGCTGTCGAGGTGTTTCATCTCGACGAGTACGTCGGGCTTCCGATCGATCATCCTGCGAGTTTCCGCAAGTACCTGCTAGAAAGACTGATTCATAAGACGGGCATCCAGCGATATCACTTTCTTGAAGGTGAAAGCGACGCACGCGCTTCGGCCGTCAAGATTGGACGCGAGTTGCAGAGTGCCCCGATCGATCTTCTATTCGCAGGCATTGGCGAGAACGCTCACTTGGCCTTCAACGATCCTCCTGCAGACTTTACGACTGAAGATCCTTACTTAATTGTTGATCTTGACGAAGCGTGCCGTCAGCAGCAGGTGAATGAGGGCTGGTTCGCAAGCGTGAAAGAAGTTCCCAAACAAGCCATTTCCATGTCAGTACGGCAGATCTTGCGCTCGCGGGAAATCGTGGCCGTCGTGCCGGACGAGAGAAAAGCGCAGGCGGTCAGGAATTCTCTGGAAGGCGAAATCTCGCCAAGTGTTCCCGCGTCTATTTTGCGGACCCATCCAAACACTTCTATCTATCTGGATAAGAATTCAGCTTCGCTGCTAAGTTCCGGAGTGCCCATCTCGAGATGAGCCAGTTGAGAATCGCCTACTGAATGTAAGCTCCGCCCGGCATGAGCCACTGAATGGGCCATACCTCGACTTCATGTTCCACGATATCGGACCATTTCATGGCCGGCGTGCTCGAACTTGGAGTATAGGTGATTCCGTTAAGCGTGCCGGCGGCTGCGCTTGCCAATGGTGCGTGGTTTGGGTCGGTGACGAGAGAGAAGCGATCGGCGCCAAACTTGAGTTGTGCAAACCGTGCCGCAATCTCTACGTCATCAATCATCTGTAGAAAAAATGGCCGTCCTGTTAGCAGCGAGTTGTACACGTAATCCGCCAACACGCTCGACAATGTGTTCACATAGGCCTGATCGTAATCCAGCGACGCGAACGAAGGATCATCTTCCGACAACGCCTTGTATCGCATGCGCGTCTCTCCCAGGCCGCGAAAATCGAACGAAATGATATCGAACCCTTGCTGAACTTGCTTCAGAAGTTCGGGCCAATCCGAGGATTTGGCCATCCCGTTCTTGCCTAACCATATCTCCCATTTCCTGTTGGCGTTTGAAGCCTTGTGCACATGGACATAGGGCATCACCAACCCATGACTGTGATGAATGGCATATCTGTCGATTACGACGCCATCGAAGGTTGATGAACCGATCAATTGCCAGCCCATGACTCCATCGCCGGGTTCGATACCCTCATAGGTTTCAAGCTGCCATGAATGGATTCCCGGATAGCTTCGATTGAAATATTGGTCTTTGACGGACTCGACTGGTTGCCCCTTGTGCTCAACGTAAAAATCACGAATCAAATGAGTGAGTGGCCGGGCGTCTGGGAAATCAAGCATCTCCTGGCCTGTCCGCGTGCATTGCACCGATTTTGCATCGAGATCTTTGGTGGCCGCCAAATGTTGGGTGAGGGGCAAGCCATTGAAATGATCCAGGAATTCAAATGCCGCAAGCTGATTGCCATCAGAAAACTGGTGCCCGTGATATCCCTCAATCATTGCAATTCGGTCGGAGTGGCCAAAGCGAGTGTAGATCTGCTGAACCTCACTGAACGTTTTTTTCGTTCCTTCGATCGGGAAAAAATCTAAAACCGCCGCCGCCACGAAGACAGGCCGTGGATACATGAGCAGCAATAATCCTGCATGGTCGACGCCGTTCGAAACCATCCCATAAAGATCCTGCTCGGGATCGCTGTCGGGATCTTTGAAGATGCGATTATGCATACGCATCGGCAAGGAAGTGATGAAACAGGAAATCGCGGCTACTTTGATGCGAGGCTCGAGGGCTGCGATATACGTCGCCTGCGTTCCCCCGCCGCTCGTCCCGGTAATGCTGATCCGGTCAGGATCGACGTCCGGTCGAGTCAGCAGATAATCTAACGCACGCAATCCGTCCCAAATCTCCCATCGGGCGAGGTTTGTGCCGGCAAGATAAGCAAGATTGCCGAGAATGGCGTGCTCAGCACAAATCAAGTTATAACGGCTCTTTCCAGCCTTCGCGTCCCAGAATTGGCTACGTTCTCCTTGCCCCACCGGATCCCACGAAATCACAACGTAGCCTCGTTGAACCAGTCGCTGACACAAAGTCTGATAGTGCACTTTGCCGTCTGCAGCATGGCCCGCGGCAACAAGGATGGCCGGATGTTTGGGTGACGTTCCGTCTCCGGGTGGTGAGTCTGGGACGTACACCAGCGCTGTAACGTATATGCCCGGTAAGCTCTCGAAAATCAGCTTTTCGATGTGAAACCCGCTCATCTGAATCCGGCCTGTAATTTCAGGTCTCAGCGGCGCGCGACCGTTCGGAAGTCCGCCAAGCATTTCCAGCAGTTTCTTGCGAAGTGCACTCTGCAGCTGTTGCAACTGAGCTTCTGTATGAACGTTGCGCCAATCTTCGATGCGGGCTTCATCCTGGCGCCAAGCCAAATCTGTTTGATATCGGAGATAAGGAGTAATCGATGGACCCTCCGGTTGCTCGGGCAGAACGCGGAAGGCTTCTGGAGGTGGAGTGACCTGGGCGAGCGTATTTAGGCCAGAGCACAGCGCAATGATAAAAATGATTTTCGCGAACCCGTGCTTAGCTCTACATGAAAGCAAAGCAGACGAGCGCCGTTTACAGAACATTTTCCTGTAACGCCAAAGGCGATGAGTAGGAGTGACCGGGAGCAATAGGCCGGACACTTTCACGGCGAATCAATTCTGTTGGCATTACCAACTGCTGCGGAGCCAAGTCCGATTGATTGATGCGCCGCAGGACGAACTCTGCGAGATGAACGCCGAGTTCCTTGGGGAACTCTCGAATCGTAGTCAAGCCCGGATGCAATACGTCTCCGATTGTGTCGTTGAAGCCTGCCACACTGATGTCATCCGGAATGCGGATGCCCGACTCCTGCAGTGCCTGGTACACGCCTGAAGCAGCCTGATCAGTTCCCGCGAACAACGCCGTCGGACGTTCGCCGTTGGCGAGCAGGGCTTTCACGGCCAGATATCCTAGTTCGCGGTCTTCGGCTCCGATCTCGCTGAAATGCGGCTCCATGTCAGCTTCTTTCATGGCCTGACGATAGCCTCGCGCGCAACGTGCAAACCAGGGAAATCGCTGGTTTCCCACATACCATATATTGCGATGACCTTGCGCAATCAGATAGCGCGTGATTTCGGCAGAACCGCGAATGTCGTCCGTAAATACGCAGTCATATTGCTCTGCTTGCCATTCGCCGACGATGTTGTTGCCAACCAGCGAAAAGGGAATATCGTTCTCCACCAGCGCAGTGAGAATATTTGCGGAATGTGTCCCAGTGAGAATGACCCCGTCAGGCCGGTTTGATTGAGTCAGTACGTCCGGGAGGCGAACACTACTGAGGGGAGCGTTCAAGTCCGAACGGAAGGAAACGAAATGCAAGCCATAATTGTGGCCGCCACAAAAACTTTCCGCTCCCAGAAGGATGTTCGATTGAAATTCGTTGACCGTATCACGATTGCCCAGAACAAAGGTAATCGTGTGAGCGCCCGACGGAGAAGCGTTCGTGCGCTTGGATACAGTGGCGGAGTCTCGCTGTTTGGACGTCGTTCGGGAGTCATGCGAGCCTTCCAGCTTGCGAACAGCACCACCATGGGATCGAACTGCCAGTCCTTCCGCACACAAAGCGTCCAGGTCAACGCGAGCTGTGACTGCCGAAACCGAGAACCGCTCGGCAAGCTCCCGGACCGTAATTTGGCCTTTTTGTTCGATCAGATCAAGAATCTTGCGTCGCCGTTGTTCGGATAACAGACGAGAGCCGCGAGCCGCCATGGGAACCCTTGAGCAGAAACAAGGCGAAGTACGCCTATGAACCTTTGTTATACACCAAAACAAGAACAAAGCAAACGAAAGTACACGTAATTTACTCGGACCAAATCGTTGACGAGGATTTGCTCCGTAAATTATGCAGTTTACGATTCTCGACGGCTGTGCTCGACCGAAGAAGCAGGCGCTTTTATCGCACGCTACCTTGCGTATACTTATTTTTACTTGCTCAAATAATAGGGTCTCTCAGCAGCACCTGCTAAAAAAGTGGCAGCTATTAACTGTAGAAACTTGGTGAGCACCAGCTATCTTCCGTCGACGACGATGTCTCCCATATCGTACCAGCCATCATTCTGGCGGCCCGAAATTGCAAGTTGAATCGCTGGAGTCAGGGTAGCCGGATCGAGCAGCGCCACTCGCAGCCGATATTTCCCCGGTTTGAGATCCCGCGGCACGGGTGTGGTGTTTTCCCACACAGAGTCTCCGGGAAGCCACTGCTTGATATCACCTTCGAGTGGAATCACCGCAGATCCGATTTCGACTGCCAGTCGATAATCGCGATACACCGGCGCAACTCCTGCGTTGAACCACCACATGTTGACTTGAGCCATCGAGCCGCGGCTGACGTGCGTGGGATACTCCAGCTTTTTCAGCACGAAGCGGTACCCGATTTGTTTTTGGAATTGATCAAATGCACCTTTCCACTCCGGCGGGATCGGGCTCGATTTGATGTTGATGGTCGACGCATGCCAGCGGAGCGCCTGATCAAGAATTGGCTTCACGGAAAAACCCCACTGCTTCCAGGATTCCGGAACGCCGCAGGTCTCAAGCGACACGGGCGCGGTGCGCCACACGTCCTGCAGCTTTCCGCGCGCAATCTGTTGCGGATAGAGATCGAGCATGTGCGCGAAATTCTTCCCTGGCCGTCCCATGTCGCCCCAGCAGTCGAGCCGCCAGCCTGCTCCTTTCTTAGTGCCATAAACGAGCGCAGGCAATTCGTCGAAGTTCATCAGCAGCGGTGTACGCGGGAAAGCTTGAAAATAAAGATCGATGAGCTGTTCCTGCACTGGCCATTCCGGCAGATAGGGCCCCCAGCCTTCTCCCCAATACCCGACGGTCGAGATGTCAACATCGTCCAGATCGGGATGGCCATCATAGCGCTTCCCCATGTCCTTGATGATCGCGGTCCATGCGTTGATATATAGAGGATCGCTGGAATCAGGAGACCAGATTTCCCCATCCTTATCGCCCGATTTGTTTGCACGCCGAGCTCCGGAACGGGTGTACCACTCGGGTAGCGCATGCTTGTTGTCATACGGCATGAGGCGCAAGGCGAGTTTCTGCTTGTGGCGATGTGCTTCCACAAGAGCGCTATCGATAATTTCCCATCGGTACTTACCCTGCTGCGGCTCAAGCTGCGACCAGAACCAGCGCAGGTAAGCGACGCTCGAGCCGGGGAAATCTACCGACTGAGCTGGGCCATCAGGAAGCGCGGTCTCCGGCCCAACTTCGGACCAGGAAACTCCTTCGTTCAATGCCTGACCCGAAAAGCGGTTGAAGGTCTCGATACCCATGCCGGGATTCACCAGAATGTCGTCTATTTCAGTGGGTCGGACGACGGTGGTCTGTGCCGTACTCGCGATGGAACATAACAGAAGAGTCAGAAGAGCAATTACGCGCGTAATCATCTCAATTCAATTTTTGGGGACAGGGACGTTGAGCTTCACTCATGTAAGGCTAACCATCTTAGCAAGTAATGTGCTGCCACCGAGGGATCCGGCAGCAGGTACACAATACACGCGAAAGCGTTAACGGACTAACAGGTGCAAACGATTAGCAATATAATGTTTGCCACTCACGTCGCCTATGTCCGGTGTCGTAAAACGATCCGATTTAAAGTCACCCCGCTTTTGGATGCTCGGGCTGCTCTTTTTGTGTCTCCTGCTTGGTGCCGCTTACTACATTCGGCGGCGCTCCGATGACGAAGTGCACTTCAGCCGTGACATTCGTCCAATCCTGAATCAGAACTGCATGCAGTGCCACGGAGGAGTACGCCAGAAAAATGGCGTTTCGTTCTTATTCCGGGAAGAGGCGTTGGGCAGGGGAAAGTCGGGCAAGCGAACGATCGTGCCCGGAAAGCCGGATGAGTCAGAACTGATAGCGAGGGTCACCTCATCCGATCCTGACTCCCGCATGCCATACCATGCGCCACCCTTATCATCGCAACAGATCGATACCCTACGGCGGTGGATCAAACAGGGCGCAAAGTGGGAAGACCACTGGGCATTTGTCGCTCCGAAGCCGCAGGCGCTTCCGAAAGTCAAGAACGACAGCTTGGCTCGGCAGCCACTGGATCGATTTGTCCTGGCACGTCTCGAAAAAGAGGGCCTCTCGCCATCTCCCGAGGCAGACAAGTCTGCATTGTTGCGACGGGTTTCGCTCGATCTCACTGGTCTTCCGCCAACACCCGAAGAGCAGGCGAACTTCCTGGCTGATTCTTCTAAAGACGCTTACGAAAAGCAGGTTGATCGCTTGTTGAGCTCTCCCCGTTATGGCGAGCGTTGGGCCTCGATGTGGCTTGACTTGGCTCGGTACGCCGACACTAAGGGTTATGAAAAAGACACAGAGCGCCCTGGGGTGTGGCCGTATCGAGACTGGGTGATTGACGCCTTCAACCGCAACGTGCCCTACGATCAATTCGTAATCACTCAGTTAGCTGGTGATTTACTTCCGGATGCCACGTTTGAAGACAGGATCGCAACATCTTTCCATCGGCAAACCCCTGTGAATGATGAAGGTGGCACGGACGACGAAGAGTTCCGCACGATCGCTGTTATGGACCGATCGGCAACGACTTGGTCGGTTCTGAACGGCCTCACCATGAACTGCGTTCAGTGCCATTCGCATCCGTACGATCCGATCCGGCACGTGGAGTATTACAAGTCGCTGGCGTTCTTCAACAACACCCAGGATGCCGATCTTCCAGAAGACACCCCTATTTTGAATGTGCCGAAGGACAAGGCGCGTTACCCAGAAGCTGCGCGTTTGCAGCAAGAACTGGCGAATCTGGAGTCCGCAGTTGTATCTCGTGGCAGGCAGCTCGAACAGCAGTCGCAATGGTCACCCGTTGGCGTCAGTTCTGCGAGAGCTAGCGCGGCACTGGCGTTCCAATGGGAGGCTTCAGAGCTAGAGAAGAAGCTGGCAAACCTGACGCGAGAGAAACCCTCCCCGAAAAAAGAAGCAGAGCAGCGCAAGGATCTCCAAAAGGCTATCGCTGATATGCGCGCGAAAGCTCACGCCGAGGCTGGCAAAGAGGTGCCCCTGCCCATTTCGGACGGGGATCTGCATTCAAGTTCTGAAATCTCCGGCATGCAGACTTTCGAGCTGAACGCGAAGGTAGATGCGCCCCTAGTCACCGCGTTGCGCATCGAGGTCTATCCGGCGAACAGCGAAGTTGCTCGTCATACTCCGGAGCTCGGATTTATTGTCGATCGAATCGACGCTTGGGTCATGGGTGATCAAGGACGCGAGCGGAAGATCGGATTCCGTCTCCTTATCCCAGATTCTGAATCGAGCCTGGAAAGCGCGATAGGCGCGGCTATCGAATCGAAGCGGCAACTTACGGATGATCCGGGGGCAAATGGGTTCCAGGCAGTACCGAATCTGTTTCGCACGCGTTGGGTGGTGGGCGTTCCTGATGAACCGCTCCGACTCAGATCTGGGAGTCGGATCAAGTTGCGTCTAACGCAAACTCAGGGCATTGATGACAAACCCGCCTTAGTTCGCCGAATCCATCTTTCCGTGACGGGAGATTCCGTCTGGGAAAAACTCGCCAACGATGCCACGCTAAGCCAGCAACTCGCAAACCTCACACAACTGACCCAGCAGTTGGAAAAGATTCCATCCGTTCCCCTCCCGGTCATGGCGGAAGAGCCCACCTACGACGAGCGAGCCACTTTGGAATTCGAGCGAGGCAACTTTCTCACCAAGATCGGCCCTCCTCTGATTCCCGATGTCCCAGGAATTTTTCCGCGATTGCCAGAAGGCGCGCCGCGAAATCGGTTGACTCTCGCTAAATGGTTCTTCAGTCCTGGACAACCGTTGACCGCGCGGACCGCTGTGAATCGTTACTGGGAACAGTTATTTGGAACAGGGATCGTCGAAACTCTCGAGAACTTCGGCAGTGTGGGCGAAGAACCAAGCCATCCCCAACTGCTCGATTGGCTCGCGCTCCACTTCCAGAACGATCTTCACTGGGACATGAAAGCTCTTTTGCGAGAGTTGGTCACGAGCGCAACTTACCGTCAAAGCGCAAAGGCGAGTCCCGCTCTCATGGAAAAAGATCCTCATAATCGTCTTTTGGCTCGTGGACCGCAGCAGAGACTCACCGCGGAAATGGTCCGGGATCAGGCGTTGCTGGCGAGTGGATTGTTATCGGACAAGATGGGCGGACCGCCTGTGATGCCGCCACAACCGGAAGGCGTGTGGAATAGCGTCTACAACGACACCAAATGGAAAGATGCAACCGGGCCGGATCGCTACCGGCGTGCCATTTACACCTATATAAAGAGGACCAGCGGCTACCCTAGCTTTCTCACCTTCGATGCGTCCGATCATGACACAAGCCTGGCAAGGCGCATTCCGACCAACACGCCATTGCAGGCGCTGGTCACCCTTAACGATCCCGTGTACTACGAGGCGGCCGAGGCTCTGGCCGAACGCATGATTGCAAAGGAAAGGAACGTTGATGCTTGTATCAGATATGGAGCCCGGCTGGTTCTGTCGCGAGAGCCGACTGATCAAGAGTTAACAGCTCTTCGTGCGCTTTATCAAAAGACTATTACAACGCCGACTTTAAAGCCCGTAGTTGCAAGTAGCCGGCGCAACTCAAGGGATTTGCCTGCCATGATAGCGGTGGCAAGCGTTCTCATTAATCTTGATGGATCTTTAACCAGGTAATTCCTATGGCTGAATCAAAAGTGTGGGCCCGAACTTTCGTAAATCCAGAAATCAGGCCCGGATCGGGCGCCGAAGTTGAGTTGGCGTTTCTGCAAGCGAGAACGCGACGCCATTTCCTTCGAAATCTTGGCGGAGGATTGGGTACGTTATTCCTGGGAACATTGGCCTCCAAGCTTGTCCCGTCGGCGAAAGCGGCGGGAGCAGAAGCCGCCGCGCTTGATTTCAGCCGCGACCCCAGGACTCCTCTCTCCCCTCTTCCGCCACAGTTTTCCGCGAAAGCGCGCCGCGTGATTTATTTGCATATGGCCGGGGCTCCCAGCCAGTTGGAGTTATTCGAACACAAACCAGAATTGAAAAGGTTTGATGGGCAGGATTGCCCTGCTTCGTTTCTCGCGGGAAAGAGGTTTGCCTTCATCAGCGGAGTTCCAAAGTTACTCGGATCGCAATACCCGTTTCACCGGGCCGGACAAAGTGGTCAATGGATCTCGGACCGCCTGCCGCACATTGAGAAGCAGGTTGACGATATCTGCTTCATAAAGTCGATGCGCACGGATCAGTTCAATCATGCTCCGGCTCAATTGTTGGTACACACTGGGAATCCACGCCTGGGATATGCGTCGTTCGGATCGTGGGTGATATACGGCCTTGGTACTGAGAATCAGAATTTGCCCGGTTTTATCGTGCTGCTATCCGGCGGCAAAACGCCCGATGGCGGAAAGCAATTGTGGAGTTCTGGTTTTCTTCCGAGCGTGTACCAAGGAGTGCAGTGCCGATCCCATGGCGAACCCGTGCTCTATCTCGACAACCCTTCCGGTGTGAACCGGGAGTTGCGCCGCAGCATGCTCGACACGATTGATGAGATCGACCAGCAGAATTATGCCGCCTTCGGAAATCCCGAGACTGTGACGCGCATCGCGCAATACGAGATGTCGTTTCGCATGCAAATGGAAGCAACCGATGCGATGGACATTCGCAAAGAACCTGCTTCTGTGCATGCGCAATATGGCTCGAAACCTGGCATGGCTAGTTTTGCCAATAACTGTTTGGTCGCGCGGCGCCTTGCAGAGCGAGGAGTACGCTTCATCCAGCTTTATCACTGGGGATGGGACTCGCATGGCGCCGATGCCAAAGAAGCCTTGAACATCGGCTTCAACGACCGGTGCCGTGAGGTCGATCAGCCTACCGCAGCGCTGCTGGGCGACCTTAAATCGCGTGGTCTGCTTGAGGACACTCTGGTGATTTGGGGCGGAGAATTCGGCCGCACGCCGATGAGAGAAAACCGAGGTGGCCAGCAGATGAAGTATGTGGGCCGCGATCACAATCCAGGCGCCTTCACCATATGGTTAGCGGGTGGCGGAGTGAAACCAGGTATCACACATGGAATAACCGACGATATGGGTTACGAAATCGTTAAAGACCCAGTTGAGATTCGCGATCTGCATGCGACGATGCTCTATCTGCTGGGATTCGATCATCATAAGCTGAACTACAAGTTTCAGGGTTTGGAACAGAAACTGACCAGCGTGAAGGCGTCACGAGTAGTGGCCGAAATTCTGGCATGAGTACTCCGAATCGAATTTTGGACCAAAGCAATGGGCCTGACATAGCAGCACCGGACTATGGTGGAATCGTGAGCCGATTTCGCCTCGAGTTCGCGATGCTGGTTCCCATACTCGTTGTTGGGGCACTGGTCGCATTCTTGCCTCCAGACGGAAACGAGCGTGGTGAGTGGGTACAGTTCATCGGACGTTTTCATCCGTTGTTCATCCATTTTCCAATCGCGCTTTTTCTGCTGGTACCCTTCCTCGAAATTGCCGGACGAAGTGCTCGCTTCGCGTATCTGCGTCTTTCGGTGACCTTCGTCCTGACGCTGGCAACAATCGGGGCAATAACGGCGGCTCTTCTCGGATGGTGCTTGGGAAGAAGCGGAGGCTATTCCGGCAGCCTGATCACTCAGCACATGTGGGGCGGAGTTATGCTGTCCCTCGTCTGCTGGGTCTGTTTGATGTTGCGGACGCGGGCGCCCGAGTTCCGCGCGACTTATGCTCTCGCGGTGGCGCTCGGAGTTGGACTCGTTTCCTGGACCGGCTACCGCGGCGGGCAATTGTCGCTCGGAACGAATCATCTTACAGAGCACATGCCAAATGGCATGCGCACGTTACTGGGCATTCGAAACAATCGCGAGGCGTTGGTATCGACAGCGGATCCGAACACGTTTTACGGAGCACGGATTCAGCCAATCTTTGCCGAACGCTGTATCAACTGTCACGGAGAAGACAAACACAAGGGGAATCTTCGGCTCGACAGTTACCGCGCCCTAATGCGCGGTGGAAAAGATGGACCGGTGATTCAGACGGGGAACGCTCAAGCCAGCGACCTGTTTCGTCGAATAAGCTTGCCTGCCAGTCACGACGATTTCATGCCGAAGGGGAAATCACCTTTAACCGCTGACCAGGTGAAGACAATCGAGTTGTGGATTGGAGCGGGCGCTTCGGACCGACTCGCCGTGGATGCCATCAAAAACGCGCCATTCGCTTCCACGGCGCCGTCCGAAGTGACATTCGAAGTAGTCGACCCAGATGCGGTTGCAAAGGCGCGGTCTGCAATCGAAAACGCGGTTTCGCAGTTGCAAAAGCAGTTCCCCGGCATTCTTGACTATGACTCGCGAGCCTCGTCCGACTTGCGATTAAATGCTTCACTTCTGGGAAGCAAGTTCGGCGACGCGGATTTGGAAGCCTTCGCAACAGTGGCCGACCACATCATTGTTGCCGATCTCTCACGAACCGCCGTCAGCGATCATTCTGCCGCCACCATTGCTTCCATGAAACGGTTGCGCATCCTGCGAATCATGGACACGCGGCTTACAGACGCCACGCTGTCGCGCCTGGAGGGTCTGAATCAACTCGAATCGTTGGATGTGTATGGAACTCCGATTACACCTGCGGTCTTGCCGGCGATTGCAAAGCTCCCGAAACTGACACGTTTCTACGCGGGCCAGACAGGCATCCAACCGGGCAAATCGGTCCCAGAGGGCTTGGCCAGCAAACTTGTTTTCTGACTATCGCCCCAGCTGATCCCCGGCCGATCGTGCGGAAATCGTCACGTTCTGCGCAGAAGCGTCAGACGCCCGATTGGCAGCCATTCAGCCACCAGAATGTCGCCATTGTGGAGAAAAATAGCGTCGTGCGGCGTTATGAATTTCCCTGGCGTGAACTGCGTCCGTGACTGATTGCGCCGGGACCCGACATCGCCATTTTCGACTTTGCCGTCGCCTAGTTGTACGACTACCTTGTGTTCACGATCGAGGATGCACACTTGACTATCCAGATCAGGGCACACCATCCACTCGCCTTGAGTATGGAAGTTGCAGGGCATGCGCATGTGCCCCTCGTCTTTAATCGTCTTTAGATGAGTGCCTTCAAGTGTAAAGGTCTGAATCCGCCTGTTCCCGCGATCGGCCACAGTTAAAAGAGGCGTTTCTCCGCGAGGATCAATCCATAGACCGTGCGGAGTCTGGAACTCTCCATCGCCCTGCCCTGGCCTACCGACCTCACCGACAAATTTTCCGTCAAGAGAGTAGCGCAGTATGTGGCTCGAGCCGTAACCGTCACCCACGTAGAAATCACCGTTGGGAGCGAAAGCAACATTTGTCGGCACGAAATCTATCGGCCGCTCGCCATAGCTCGAGTCTTCTCGTGGATAACCGTGGACCCAGATTTCTTCACCCATCAGCGTGGTCTTCACCACCCGGCAACGGTTGATGTCGCAATGGTAGAGGAACTCTGCTTTGCCTTCGCGCCGGAGTTTCAGCCCGTGCGCCCCTCCTCGAAAGCCCTCACCAAACGCGCGAATGAACTTGCCTTTCTCATCGAAGACAACAATCGCCTCGCCGCGCATGCTTGACTTGTTGACCGTATGCCCGACGTAGATATTCCCCTGCTCGTCCTGGCAAAGCCCATGCGTATCACCCCATACCAATCCTTCCGGCGGAACAAGCCAGTCATGAACGCACTCGTAAGTGTGCACTCCGGAACCGACAACCGGAGGTCGAGTGCCCGACTTGCCTGAGGCCTGAACGTAGAACCTTGACGGGAAGGTCACCGCTAAACCAGCAGCGGAGCATGTAGAAAGAAAAGATCTGCGAGTTTGTTTTTTCACGGCAGCACGTTTTGTATAAACCCCAACGCGCCACAAGATAACAGCAGTTGAACTCGAAGGCTACACGAAATAACCGGCAACAAACTAGCCCGTCCTCAACGAGAGGCTAGTGCTGGCAGCAGAATTGGATCCGCTCGGTGCGACCGATTCATCGCCTTTGGGATCGTTGCTCCCTGACACAAGAACGATACTTCAATAGCTCTTGGATTTCTCGGCAGGATACTCTTGGCCATACTTGTTCATATGCGCCGCTTGAACATCGGACAAATGCAGTTCAATTTCGACGGGTGCTGCTGCACCGTTGATATCCAGGTCACGTGTCACAGAGTCCAGTTCGGATGGAGAAGACAGTTCGTACCAAACAGACATCCTGTAATGGCCCGCCGACAGGTGAGGGATCTGGAAACTGCCGTCCGCTGACGTTATTGTGAAATAAGGAGTGGGTACGGCAACGACAGCGGCGCTCATCTCAGGGTGGATATTGCAGAAGATGTAGGACACTCCGGTCTGAGAAAAACGAACCTTTCGGGAAGCTCCACTTTCGTAAAGTCCAAGATCGAAGGGCTTGCCGCGATAAATGGAAAAGACATCGTGGAAGAACGGATCCTGGTTTGGGAATTCAACCTCAGTACCTGCACGAATGGCAATGATATGCGGAGTGAATTTCTTGTCCTTCTGGATCAAGCGCGGCGTCGGAAGCGACGGCTCCGAGTGAAGCGCGAATGCCGGAGTCAGCCAAACCACGACGTTGGCACTTCCTTGAGCTTTCTTGGACTGATGAGTGACAGTCACCCTTCCTCGAAGAGTAACGTCCTGACCCGCGGCCACGACATACTAAGTCCGAAGAGTAACAAGTTGTGGATGGGAACGACGGGTAATAACCCCTCGTACCTCGGTGTTCTCGGATTAGAAAGGAATTCCGCCGGGGTACGAGGGTACATCGCGCAACACAGCAAAGCTGTCATGAGCCGCCCGTGTTTCGGCCCACCCGAACGCCAGCGCCGGGTTACGCGCAGCATCTGAAGTGCTGACTTCAAAAGTCTCGCATGAGGATGTTGAATTCCGGACCTGTCAAAGCTGACAGGTATCGCCACCGTTCGGAAAAGCAAACGGATCACACAGGCAAACGAATGCGCCAATCGCGGTAGTCCAAATGGGATGTTCGTTTGAGTAAGCGGAACGCTTTTTAACCCGCGACCGCTATGGAACGGTCTTCGTGCCTGTAGGGTATCCGGGCAAAGACAGTCGTGCCGTGACCCGGCGCCGATTCAATGGATAATTCTCCGCTTACCAAGCGAAGGCGCTCTCGCATGCTGATCAGGCCCAAGCCTCCACGATTCATCGCGTCTTGCCAATCGAAACCGATTCCTGTGTCACTCACCGTCAAAGTGATTCCTTCTTCCGTGCCCTGTACTTCGACGGCGAAGTTCTGGCCATCACTGTGCTTGATCGCATTCTGCAATGCTTCCTGAAGGACACGGAATAAGCAAAGCGAGATTTCTTTCGGAATTCCCGCCGGTAGACCTTCGTGCTTGAACTCTACCCGGACATTTCGCTGTTCACCCAATTCACGGCAGAAACTCTTGGCCGCAGTCGCGAGGCCAAGGTATTCGAGCTTTGAAGAATGCAGACGATGCGAAAGGGCCTGAACATCTTTTCCAAGATCGGAGGCGCGTCGGCATGCTAGCTGCAGGTTCTCGTGCAACTCGAGCACCGAGCCCGGAACCTGAGAATCGCATCGTTCCAGTTCGACGGCGAGCAACGCGATCCGCTGGGCGATGTCATCATGCAGTTCTCTGGCAATCCATGTGCGTTCTTCCTCATGAGCCTCAATCAACCTGCGGCCTACGGTGCCAAGAGCCTCCTCTGCCTGCTTTCGATCGGTGATGTCGAGACAAGATCCGATGAAACCAGCAAAAGCGCCGTCCGAGTTAAATCTAGGCACACCAGTGTCGAGGACCCAGCGGTACTCTCCATCATGGCGGCGAGCGCGATACTCCACATCGTACGATTGACGCTCATCGAACGCCTGCGAGTAGGCTCTCAGACAGCGCTGCAGATCTTCACTGTGGACCACTTCTGCCCAACCGTTTCCCAAATGTGTTTCAAGCGGACGCCCGGTGAACTCGATCCAGGGCTGATTGACATACGTGCAAAGCCTGTCGGTGCCAGCCATCCAGATCATCACCGGGGCCGTGTTGGCAACTAGCCGAAAGCGTTCTTCGCTCTCACGGACCACCTGCGCACCTTGTTGATGCTCTTCGGCAACAGCCGCGAGGACCATGAAAGTTATCGAAGCGAAAGCCAGGAACATCTGTAGCGGCAACGGGTCGGTGAGGGGCACCATGTCGGAAAACGGACCTCTACCATGAACAGCGCCCCAGATCGATAGAAAGGTGACGGCTACCAGGGAGGTGCTAACGCCTAGCCATCCGAATCGCAATGCGGACCAAAGTAGAAATGGGACCAGCATGTAGAACAGAGCAGGCGATCTGCTGTCTTCAGGGAGCGTGAACACAACGTAGCTGACGACAACCAGCCCCGCGATAAGTATCAGGCCCTCGATACGAAGGGCACGTGATTTCCGCATCAATGCACGCCCTTCACTCACCCAACTCAACAGAGCTGGGGTCACCGTGACGAAGGCAAGCATTTCGGAGAGAAAAACAATCTTCCAGCCCCTCGAATAGTCGTGACTCACACCCTTCGCGCTAAGAAATGCTCCAGCGAATGGCGCCAGAACGAGAGCGAAGACCGAGTACTTGATCAAGGCTCGCATGCTATTGAGCCGAGGCAGGCCATCGAAGCAATATCTGAGACCAATTGCCGAAATGAGCACTTCCAGAGTATTGCCAGGAACGAACCGGATTATGGAACTCGCTGGCACGCCTGCCTGCAGGTCAGAAAGGGCAAAGCCGACAAAGGATGCGGGGATAAGTATCGGCCAAACACTGACGCGCACCAGCAACAACCCTGTTACGAGAATCGCGCAGCCTGGCCAAAGGGGCCACACTGTCTGGGGATTCGAATCCAGTACACCGATCAGCTTTGGGACGACATACGACAGTACGGCTGTGGCGCCTACCACAAGCCATGTCGAACGCGAATTCAAGTGCGGCTGGTTGTGTAAGAAGCGATTACCGGTGATCGTCATGACGATGCCTCGGGCGTGGCGACACGGATGCCACGGGTGGAACCGTCTGCCCCCAGAGAGTTTAGCGCCTTTTTGGACCATTTATGGGGAAATCTGCAAGTTTTTACGTGGATTGACGGGATTGTAGGCCTAGTCAGGGCTTGTTAACGACCATTGCGGCAGTACCGCCGATGGCTTAAGCAACGAACCACTCCGGTACGAACGTTCCCATTAATCACCTCTACTGTCTTTCGTTGCTGGACTGAAGTGCTCGCGGGTTCCCTGTATCAATTCTGAGGCGGATAACTTGGCCTTTCATGCTTAAGTCGACAGCCCTGTAATTGTTGCCAGTCCATCAATCCGTCGAGATCGCTTAGCCTCCCTACACGATCACCGTTCTGTGGGTTTATGAGTTCAACAAGTCCCAGGCCTGCATGGTTTCTGTTGACCCAGCACTGGCTGAGTCTTCTCGGCACTGGACTCGTGGCAACTGCACTGATTTCATGGCTCTTCGTTCTTCCGCTGCAAATCCGTGGTCATGCCAGTAACCCCTATATCGGCATCATCGTTTTTCTCATTCTTCCAATCGTGTTCTTTGCAGGGCTGGCTGTGGTCCCGATCGGCGTCTATCTGAGCAAGCACCAGATACGAGAAGGATTTGTTCAGTCTGATTTCGATCGGAAGGCTGCTCTGCGACGCATTGGATGGTTCTTCGTTGTGGTCACGGTCGCGAACATCCTGGTAGGCACTCAACTTACCTACCGTGCCGTCACCTACATGGAAACACCACAATTCTGCGGCGGCAGTTGCCACACGATGAAACCCGAGTTGGCTGCATACCGAAATTCACCACACTCCAGAGTGGAATGTGTTGACTGCCATGTTGCGCCCGGCGCTGTGGGATGGGTCAACAGCAAGACCAATGGTCTTCACCAATTGGTGTCGACCGTCTTCGGGACAATGCCCAAACCTATTCCTTCAGCTTTGGAGAGCAATCGCCTCATTCCCGCAAGAGAGACTTGTGAGCACTGTCATTGGCCGCAGAACCTCGGAGGTACTCGTCTGCGGATCTTAAGCAAATTTGCTGAAGACGAAAAGAATACGCGCACGGAAACAGTTCTCTTGATGTTAGTGGGCGGTAACCGGATTGCGGGAATTCACGGTGCGCACTTCGGTCCTGGGATTCACATCCGTTTTGCCGCCGCTGATCCGGCGCGTCAAACCATCCCCTGGGTTGAATACCGCAACACGGAGACTGGCGATTCCAGGAAGTTTGCGGCCGCCGACCCGCCATCCGATTCCGCCAAAACTCTGCCCACGTACGAGATGCAATGCGTGGACTGTCACAATCGCCCGACGCACACCTTCGATTTACCCGAGCGTGCGATGGACAAAGCTCTTGCCCTGGGCGATCTGCCATCTGCTCTTCCATTCATCAAGAAGACAGGTGTGCAGCTACTGAAGACCACATACACCTCGAGTCAGGAAGCGGCTGAAAAGTTGCCGGCGGCATTTGTCAGTTACTACCAGAAGGACTACCCGGATGTTTATTCCAAACGGGCGGACGACATTCGCCAAGCTGGACAGGGAGTTCTCGCCATCTACGAACGAAACGTCTTTCCGGAGTTGAAAGTTTCCTGGGGTACTTATCCAAACAATCTGGGCCATACCGACTTTCCAGGATGTTTCCGATGTCACGATGGTTCGCATACAGCGGCCGACGGCAAATCGATCACCCAAGACTGCAATACCTGTCATGAGCCACTGGCGATGGACGAAGCTTCGCCGGAAATCCTGAAAACGCTCGGACTTGCCGAGCGAATTCCGAAGATTCAAAAACAATGATCCAAGCGGTGAACGCAATGCGTATGGGTGAAATGTTTCAACACTTAACAAGGAGAACTCGCATGAGATACAAGCTCTTAATTGCTATGACGGCATGGCTACTGACTGCAACGTTAGCTTCATTCGCGGCGGAAGATGGCGCAGCCCTCTACAAGAAGAAATGCGCCGGTTGCCACGGCGCCAGCGGCGAAGGCAAGTCGGGAATGAAAGCACCCGCGCTGAAAGGCTCTGCGCTTGAAGCAAGTCAAATTGTGGACCATATCACCAAAGGCGAGCCCTCAAGCAAAGCTCCGCACAACAAAGGCATCTCTGGGCTTACCGACGAGCAGGCCAAGGCGATTGCTGATTACGTCAAGACTCTGCAGTGAGTTGAACGGGAGTGCACTTGGCCACATCCGTCTTCGCCGCGCGCGAGCGCCTAAGGGTGATTCTTGGCCCAAGGAGTCCAACTTTGAAAAAGAAAAGACGTTTCGAAAAATGGACGCCAGGTAACGCAGTTTTGCTGCTGCTGTTGATTCCGCTTGCTTCCACTGCCAATGGCCAGCAAAAGGCTGTCGCCTCTCCGCAGAATGAGCCGGCGAAGTATGTGGGGAGCGATACCTGCAAGACATGCCACGAGGATCTGTACACGAACAAGTTCGAACGGACCCCACACTTCAAGACCACTCTGCAAGACGGACATGGTTGCGAGTCCTGCCACGGTCCCGGCTCTGCGCACGTGGAAGGTGGCGGCGACGTAACCAAAATCATCAGTTTCAAGGACATGTCGCGGCAAGATGCGAATAAGCACTGCCTGAGTTGTCACGGCGAGAAACACGAGCAGCGTCACTTCTCGAGCTCACCCCACGCCAGCAGCGACGTGGGCTGCCTGGATTGTCACTCTCCGCACAACGCGAAGGAACCAGAGCACCTGTTGGCAATGGCGCAACCAAAGCTCTGCTATGGGTGTCACACCTCTGCGAAGGCTGACTTCGCCAAGCCTTACCACCATCGAGTCGACGAAGGTCTTATCCAATGCAGTGACTGCCACAACGTGCACGGAACGACGACTCTCCGGCAGGTGAGGGCGTTGCCCAGCGGGGATGCCGTCTGCGCCAAGTGCCACGCGGACAAAGCCGGCCCCTTCGTCTATGAACATGTGCCAGTGAAGACCGAAGGCTGCAGCAGTTGTCACACGCCACACGGATCGACCAACCCCCGTTACTTGCGCGTGAGTCAGGTGAACTTGTTGTGCCTGCAGTGCCATTCTTTCCCGGCCCAAGGACCGGCGGGTCCCGGTCACAACCAATCCACCAAGTATCAGTCGTGCACGATGTGCCACGCAGCCATTCACGGATCGAACGCAAGCGACGTGTTCTTTAGATAAGAGGCACGCATGATTTCAACCTCATTTCGAAAAGACCTGCTCCTGGTTACAGTTGTTGCCCTCCTGAGTTTCGTGGCGAGGGCACAAACCCAGGGAAGCACGAATCAAAATCCGTCACAGCCCGAAGGTTGGGAGACCAACGGATACGTCGTACATCAGTCCATCGAGGTCGGCTACCGAGCAAATGACGTAACGGGCAGCCAGCAGATGTACAACTCGCTGGTCAACTTGCGGACGGGACCGCGTCTGCTCGATCAAAGCCTGTCGATGCAATCGCAAAACCACGTTGGTTTGCTTTTCGACAATCTGTTCGTCAATAGTTTTGGTTGGGGTGGCGATCCAAACAATGGCCTGCGATTCAGGATGGATAAGAACAAGTGGTACGACTTTCGTTCTCAGTTTCGTCGTGACCAAACGGACTTCGACTATAACCTGTTGGCGAATCCTCTGAATCCACCTACTTCGAGTCCCTACATTCCAGTCACGTCTTCACCGCACCTTTTCGCAACGCGACGCCGCATGAGCGACTTCGATCTCACGCTTCTTCCGCAATCTAGACTTGACGTCCGGCTTGGATACTCCCACAACAACATGACTGGACCCTCTTACTCCAGTGTCCATGAGGGTACCGACGCGTTACTCCTTCAGGACTGGAATACGACGTTGAACTCCTACCGTTTCGGAGCAGACCTGAAGATTCTCCGGCACACTGTCATCAGCTACGATCAATTCCTGGACTACTACAAGGGGGATACGGACTGGAATCTCTCCCCCTTTGCACAGGCGCTTTTGCCCGGAGGCGTCGGTACTGTAGAACTAGGGCTTCCCATTAACACGGCGAATAAAAATCCCTGCGCTATCAATCCGCCCGCTACCAGTCTCATCGACGCGACTGGAACTTTGACCAACCTGACTTGCAGTTCGTTTCTTGACTATAGCCGGACGAATCGTATCCGCACGTCGTCACCTACCGAGCGCGTAAGCCTCCGTAGCACTGATATTTCGTATGTGGAATTGAATGCGTCCTACGCCTACGGTTCGGCTGATATGAACGCCCCTTTCAATGAATTCTTCAATGGATTCCAGTCAGGACGTAACGGCTCTCCAAGCACCCGTCAATCGCTGGTGACCAATACGGTGGGTACGACCACCGGCGCGACTCGGATTTCGAATGTCGCTGACTTTACTGTCACTGCGCATCTTACGAAGCATCTTCGTTTCGTCGATACGTTTCGCTTCTGGGACTACCGCATACCGGAGAGGGCTTTCTTTAGCGAACAAGACTGGACCTGCACTGGTTGCAACTTGTTGACGCCAATCAGCGGGACCACCACCGCGGGCCCGGTACCCGACGTTGCCAATGAGATGTCATTCAATCAAGACTGGAAAAGGAATGAGTCTGATCTGGTCTTGGACATGAAGCATTTTGGCGGCCGCGTCGGTTTCCGCTATGGTGACAGAACATTCCTTCACGTAATTGACTTCGCCAGTGGCGATGAAGATCGATTCATCGTTCACGAATACACGCCTCTGGTCGGAATCTGGGCAAGGCCGATGACGAACCTGCGATTCAATTTCGATTGGGAGCACACCAACAATGACGAGACGATCGTGCGCATCGGGCTGCGCAAGGAGAGCCGGTATCGCTTCCAGGCAAACTACACGCCAAAGGCATGGGCAGTACTCGGAACTTCAATCAATCTCTGGGACGGTTCGAATGCCGATTCCTTGATTAACTATCGCGGACACAATCGCAACTATGGCTTTACCGCCAGCCTGAGTCCTCGTGAAAGATTCGGAATCGACCTGGCCTACAACTACAACGACTACCAGCAAAACACTTTCATCTGCTTCAACGACTCCGATACAACCCTTTCTGTGGTCGCAAATGCCGGCAGCTGTATTGCTAACGGTTACAACGATGACGGCAACCCGTTACTCACCAACGGAATTTACTCCAGCAAAACGCACTATGGCATGGTGGCGGCGACGGTGAAGCCAGTGTCACGAGTCACCATTCAGGCGGGCTACAGCATCACGAGCGTCGGCGGCGATACGCCACAGTTCAATACTCTTCAACCGTTTGGATCGTTGCAGTATAACTACCACCAGCCGATGGCCCTCCTGTCCGTCGACCTCGGACATCACTTGGCATGGAACTCGGCTTGGAATTACTATCAATATGGCGAGAAGTCGTTTGTGGGCCCCACGGATCCTCGCTATTTCCATGCAAATAACGCGACGTTCTCACTGCGCTGGGCGTTCTGAAGGGCCCAGATAGGATCACCCCACCGCCACGGGTTGTTTACTGATCTCGGCCCGAGCGATTGAGGCGCTGACGCTGCGATTCCAGGAGTGCGTCAGGCCGGCTTCATCGCAAATGTGACGTCCTGCCGAGGGTTACCAACTTAATACGTTCCCCGAAAGTCCGATTGCATCCACTCGATTTTGCCGTAATCTCAATTTAAGACGGAAGTAGTCCAATTTCGAGACGGGACGAAACGCTTCAAGCAGCAGAGGAGCCCTCATGGCAGCCGCGGCGCGGAACGAGATGCTGGTTCGCTCGCAATCTGTAGTGGCACGTGTCATCGCCGGAGAGACCCTCATCGTGCCGGTGCGCGCCAAGGTCGGGGACCTCTCTTCTATCTACAGCTTCAACGGCACAGGCACGCTCATCTGGAAATTGCTGGAAAGCCCCAAGACCGTGAGGCAATTGGCCGACGCGGTCGCAAACGAGTACGAAGTAGTTCCAGAGCAGGCCGAGCGTGACGTGGCTGAGTTCGTCGGAGAGATGAGGACTGTGGGGTTGGTCGAAGTTGCCGCGTCGATGGCGATGGCCGGCGACTGATCGCCGTTCTGTGGGTGGGAGCGGCGTGCGGCCGCATCCCTAGGAGGGGGCGTGGAGCAGTTAAGCTACGGGGAATTCAGCGCTGCTTTGCATGAGCGCCAGTCCGGCGAGCGTGTGCCCCTGCAGGTTTCCATTGAAGTAACGCGGCGCTGTCCGCTGGAGTGTCTGCACTGCTATAACAACCTGCCCATGGGCGATCTCGAGGCCAAGAACCGCGAGATGACCAAGGAAGAGCACTTCCGCGTGCTCGATGAACTGGTCGAGATGGGCTGCTTCTGGCTTCTCTATACCGGCGGCGAGATCTTCGCCCGCAAAGATTTCCTCGAAATCTACACCTACGCCAAGAAAAAAGGATTTCTGATCACGCTGTTTACCAACGGCACGATCATCAACGAACAGATCGCGGACTACCTGGCGGAGTGGCCGCCATTCGCGATTGAGATCACGCTGTATGGTCGGACGCGCGAAACCTACGAAGCGCTGACGATGATCCCGGGCTCGTATGACCGCTGCCTGCGAGGGATCAAGCTGATGAAGGAGCGAGGGTTGCCGTTGAAGCTGAAGACCGTCGCGACCAGCATCAACAAGCACGAAATAGTTTCCATGCAGCAGTTCGCAGAAGAAGAACTTGGAGTGGACTTCAAGTTCGACGGTCAAGTTAATCCACGAATCGATTGCTCGCAGAGCCCACTCGCTGTGAGGCTAACGCCGGAGGAGTTGGTAGCTCTCGACTTTCATTCTCAGAAGAGGATTGATGAGTATCGCCAGCTCGCCGAACGAGATCTGAACAATCCTCCTAACTTCGCGCACGATACGGTATACGTGTGTGGCGGTGGTATGAACTCCTTCGCTATAAACGCCTATGGCGAGATTGGAATTTGTCTCATATCGCAACAGGAGGTTTTTAGTGTTCGCCAACTGAGTGTAAAGAGGCTGTGGGAAAAGTCACTGTTAACCGTGCGGAGCAGGAAGCGAACTAAGATCACGAAATGTGTGAGCTGCCGAATCCAGTCCTTGTGCGGAATGTGCCCCGCGAATGGGGAACTTGAGAGCGGAGATCAGGAGAGCCCGGTCGACTTTCTGTGCAGCGTTGCTCACATTCGCGCATCCGTGATCGGAATACAAGTCCCAGCACACGGAGACTGCGAATTCTGCGACGGTGGACTGGAATACATAGGGGTGGAAGAATCGGCAGACCGTATTCGAACGAGAGAGATTGATGTGGATAGCTGGGGAGCGCCCTCGTCACTGCTTCCGATTTTGAATAATCCTGGAATTTCGGTCGGAGGTTGCCGCGGCTGCGGAAGTCACTAGGTACCTATAGATTTCTTGCATGAGCGACGAAATGAGCAACGGCGGTGTCAGGAGACTTTACGAGACGCCGAAACTGACCACGATCAGCTTGCGGCCGGAGGAGGCTGTGCTCGGACACTGCAAGACAGCGTCGGGCGGAACCGGCCCTGATCCCAAGACGGGTCCTTGTTCGGTTCTTTTGGGCGGTTGCACGCCGCTCGGATCGTAACTGATGGACACAACCGAGCTAATTGGTACCTCAGGCAGAAGTCCGGGGTCCTCTTCCGGGGCCATCACGACTCATCGAGGTTTCCGAGTCGGTGGAGTCTCGGTTAGCGCAGAGAGCCAAGGCAATGATCACATCGTTCTCGATGCCCAGCTTGAGCCATTCGGTATGGAGTGTAATGCCGCTGACGTGACCATTCGAGTCGAATGGGCCACCGATCTCCGTACCGAAACGCAGAAAAGAGTCTTCGACTCGGGATCTATTTGGCGACTTTACGACAGTACCGCTGGATTCCAGTTCGACTTCCGCGCACCCGCCTTTGGCGATCAGCCCTATAAACGGCTTTTGATAGATAGCAGATTCAGGTGTGGAACCCTGCAATTGAACCGAGTCTGCCGCGGAATTCTTCCGAATATTGGTGGAACATTCGGCTATCCGCTCGACGAACTGCTCATCATGCACCGCCTGACTCAGGAGAAGGCGATTGAGCTGCATGGGACCGGGATTGTTCGTGACAACGGCGATGCGAATCTCTTCGTTGGGCATTCCGGGGCTGGGAAGAGTACGACTACTCGACTTTGGACTTCCGTTGAGGAGGTTGAGGTCCTCAGCGATGACCGGATTATTGTGCGGCGGGACGAAACGGCGACCGCAGACCTTGGAGCGGACGACTGCGCCAATGAGGTAGGGATCCTTCGACTGCGTGACCGCTCGGCTTCGCCGAACGGTCACTTCGCTAAGGATGACAAACGAATTTCTCACTTTGCTCAGGATGACAAGCAGATTCCTCGCTTTGCTCGGAATGACAAAAGGATGCGGATGTATGGGACTCCCTGGCATGGGGAGGCGATGTTTGCTTCGCCGAATAGCGCGCCGCTTTCGCGCATCTTTGTTTTGGAGCATGGGCATGGGAATGTGATTACTCCGCTGACTCCGAGCCAGGCTGTGGCGGAATTGTTTGCCCGGAGCTTTGTGCCGTTTCACCGGCATGAGTATGTTGATTCGGCTCTGGTTTTCCTTGAGGAGCTCGCCAACTCTGTTCCTGTGTATCGCTATTCGTTTGAACCCGATCAGCGGGCTGTCGAGAAGATTCGCAAGTTCCGGGACTAGGCTCCTTCGACCGCCAGCGAACAAAAAACATCAACCACAAGGGTCACTAAGGTACACGAAGGAAACCTTCATCTCTTTGTCCTTCGTCACGCTTCGCGCTTAAATTCGGGACAGACCCTCGAATCGCGGAAATACTTGTCAAGTCCCCTAAATTGTCGTTTTCCTTGCAACTCTGTGATTTTGGGCCGGAAATAAATGCCGAACTCGTGTTACAAGTTCCTATAGCAGGTTGATATACTAGAAATAGAGAGAGAAAAAAGAAGAAGCGCAGCCTTTTGGGCCGCGCTTTTCGTGTTTCTGGGCCATGATTTTGAGAGCAGGTAAGACGCGCAGGTTACCAACTTCCTACTTCCGTTGAGCAGCCCGCGGCCAACGCATTGGCCCGCTGCTCCTGTCCGTGTCCTCCGGCTTTTCAATGAGTTGCCGCCAAGGCTAGCTATTTCAAATCGCGCCGTCCCGCGGGGCGGACGTGACCAATAGGTGCCGAAGTTACCGCCGTAATGGTTACCGCATTACGGAGGGACGGTATCGTCTAAGCAAAATCAAATGGTCTTCGGATTTATCGGATTGTGCTGGCTGCTCGCGCGGAGGATTGCGTCTTCGCGCTTGCTCGTGCGTGCAGAAGAACAGTTCGATGCTGCAAAGAAAACCAACTCTTACCCCGGCTCAAGCCAGGGATAGTGCGGTCAGGACAAAACATCGTGCGATTTCATTTCAGAAGTTTCGTCGGCTTCTGGCATTCTTTGACGTCAGCGCAATACGTGTGCGGCAAATTGGATCGGCAAACGGAATATCCAACACGTGCCGCTCGATGCGCGAAGTCTCTCATTCTTATCGTCTTTCTCGCGTGTTTCAGCGCGCGTTCGCTCACTGCTCAGGTCGCCGTTGACGCCAGCACCACCAGCAACACCGAGTTCACCGGCGCCGGCACATTCAATCTGAGCTTCACGCACACCACGACGGCCACAGCGAATCGCATTCTGATCGTTGGCGTGTCGATGAACGTCACAAATTCACCAGCTTCCGCTGTTACTGGGGTGACGTACAACGGGACAGCGCTGACCCTGATCGGTGCGGATAATGACGCCGGGAACACGCGGCGCGTCGAACAGTGGTATCTGCTGAATCCGGCGTCCGGAACGAATCTGCCGGTTGTTGTGTCGGTGAATGTGCCGACGGCAGGAGTAAAGGTTGGCGTGGTTGCAGGCGCGACGACTTTGACGGGAGTCGATCAGACTGTTCCGCTGGGAACTTTCGTTTCAGCGGATGGAGCTACCGCAGCGTTTGGACAGCTAAATCCGTTCAGCGTAATCAACGGAATGATCATTGACACGATGGCCGTAGGTGGCAATGTCACTGCGACGCCCTATGGGCCGCAGGTGCAGCAATGGAATGCGACAACAGTCTCGGGAACAGATCCGCCAGCCGTCAGGGCATTCGGCAGCAGCCGGACAGGCGCGCCCAGCGTGCCCTTGGCCGGAACATTCAACGCGAATTCGAACTGGGCCTATGCGGCGGTCCCGATTAATCCGAGCACGGCTGACATCGCCGTCTCGACCAGCGTAAGTGCAGTAGCACTCGGACAGAATTCGACCTACAAGATCACGATCACGAATAATGGCCCATCGGCGGCGAACAACGTCACTCTCGCCGACACATACAACGCTACAAATCTTTCCCTGGTTTCGTACACACCAAGTGCCGGTACATCCTGCACAAACACGGCGACAACGATCAATTGCACGCTGCCAACTCCGTTCGCGAGCGGAGCGGTCGCAACAGTAACCGTCGTGGTTTCCACGACTGCGGCAGGTTTTTATCCAAACACAGCGACGGTTACGGATTCAGGAACACCGCCGGACCCGAACACGGGTAACAACACCTATGTGGCGCTTGCACCAGTTGTGAGCATTGTCTGCGGAACAAGCACGATTGGAGCTGGCGGAACCCTGACGGGAACGATTAACTCCTATTGGCCCGGCAGCGCGAGTGTGGCCGCAGGCGCGAAGTCTATCTCTCTGGGAACCGAAAACGGAGCGGGAACGATCGCTGCAGGCAGTTTGCTTCTTGTCATACAAATGCAAGACGCCAGCATCAACACCTCCAACTCCGTTCAGTACGGGAACGGCAGTACTGGCCAGGGATTCACGACGATCAACAACGCCGGGAACTATGAGTTCGTGACGGCAACGGGTGCGATCGCGGGCGGCGCTGTTCCGATAAGCGGTGCGGGCGCGGGTGGAGGCCTGGTTTTCGGATACACGAACGCCGCAGCGTCTGCGACGAAAGGAATTAGTACTTACCAGGTCGTGCTTGTTCCGCAGTACACGTCGGCGACACTAGGCGCGGTAACGGCAGCCTCGTGGAATGGAACGACCGGTGGCATTCTCGCGCTGGATATTGCGGGTCAGCTCGATCTCGGCGGAGCGACGGTTTCGGTCGACGGCATAGGATTCCGCGGCGGCGCAGGCATGCAGCTGAACGGCAACAACGCGGCCACAAATACAGACTATCGATTCGTCGCACCCGGAAACTACGGTGGCACAGTTATCGCTGGTGCTCACGGCGCGAAGGGCGAGGGCGTCGCTGGCGCATCGAAGTTCGTCGAGTACAACGGCACATACCTGCGAACGATCAGCGGAGTGGGCTATCCGAGTGGAACCGCTGGGACCGATGGCAGCATGGCTCACGGGGCACCGGGCAATGCAGGCGGAGGTGGCACTGACTCCCATCCGTCCGCCAATGATCAGAACGCTGGGGGTGGTGGTGGCGCAAACGGCGGAGGCGGCGGGTTTGGCGGAAATTCGTGGAACCTAAATCTAAGCAGCGGCGGCGAAGGTGGAGCGCCATTTCCTGCGACGATTGATCGAATCGCGATGGGCGGCGGAGGCGGGGCAGGCACCCGGAACAACTCCGATGGCGACAACCTGGCGAGCAGCGGCTCATCCGGCGGAGGCATCATCTTCATACGCGCCGATAGTCTCACTGGAAGCGCGACGTTGACGGCGAACGGTGCGGATGCCTACAACGGCACGGCAAATGATGCGGGCGGAGGAGGCGGTGCGGGCGGCACGATTGTTGTTCTGTCGGCAAATGGCGGTGAGAGTGGTCTTGCGCTGCAGGCTGACGGCGGTAACGGCGGAAATGCGTGGTCCACCGACCCCTATAGCCTCGCGGATCGGCACGGACCGGGCGGAGGCGGTGGTGGTGGCGTCATCTTCGTTTCGGGGACAACCGCAAGCCTCAGTGAGGCCGGCGGATCACCGGGCCTGACGCTGAATCCCGGAGTGCCTTATGGCTCGACGTCCGGAACTTCGGGGAGCAGCGCGACGAATGCCACACTAGGGCAGGTTACGGGAATACAGTCTGCCTCCCTTTGCAGTCCGGATCTCAAAGTCACGAAGAGCCACGTCGGCAACTTCACTCGAGGCACTGTGGCCAGTTACACCATCACAGTGTCGAACGTTAGTCTGTACGGAGCTACGAGCGGAGTGGTCACGATGGATGACACTCTGCCGCTGGGAATCAGTCCGACTAGTGCAACGGGGACTGGTTGGAGTTGCTCGGTTTCAGGGCAGACGGTGAGCTGTACGCGTTCCGACGCATTGGCAGTTGGAGGCACTTATCCCTCGATTACGCTGAACGCCCTGGTCGCGCAGTCTGCGCCTGCAACATTGACCAACGTAGCGGTGATATCTGGCGGCGGCGACGCCAACCTGCTGAATGATACCGCGACGGACGTGGCCGCTGTTGTATCCAGCGCGGATATGTCCGTCACACTGGCCGCTTCTCCCAACCCTGTCGCCAGCGGCGGAAACATTACGTACACGATTGTTGCGACGGACAACGGACCAAGCGCGGCGGACAACGCGACGATGGTGATGGCAGTCCCCGCGAACACAACTTTCGTTTCACTCACTACACCTTCGGGCTGGAGTTGTCAGTTACCTATAGTCGGCAACTTGGGGACCGCCGTCTGCTCGGATGTGAACCTGGCTGGCTTATCTTCGAGCAGCTTCACGATGGTAGTGAAAGTGAACGGTGGCGTTGCGAATGGAACAGCGATCAGCGGAACGGCCGCAGTGAGTGCGTCGGTGATTGATCCAATCACGTCGAACAACACCGCGACGACGACAACGATCGTTGGAACGTCGGGACCTAATCTGTCGGTGACCAACGTTGCTTCGCCCAATCCAGTCCAGGCAGGCAATAACATCACCTACACGCAGGTAGTGACGAACACAGGATCGTCGGCCATCACAAACGGTACGTTCAGCGAGGCTACACCAGCGAATACAAGTTTTGTTTCAATTACGCCACCAGCCGGGTGGACTTGCGCGGGATTTCCTGCGAGCCCATGCACAGCTACGACGGCGGCCGCGGGATCGTCAGGCACGTTTTCCGTTGTGTTCAAAGTCAATGCCGGAACAGGGGCCGGCACTGTTATCAGCGATACGGTGACGGTGAATGCTTCGAACCAGTCTTTTGGCGCGAACTCGGCAACCGCTACAGATGTCGTCGGTACAGCGGCGCAAGCGGATGTTGCGTTGTCGACGGTGGGAGCTCCGAATCCTGTATTGGCCGGCAACTCGATCACTTACACGCAGACAGTGACGAACAATGGCCCTGCGGCGGCAGCCGGGGTGAGTTTCACAGAGGCAACGCCTCCGAATACGACTTTCGATTCGGTTCTTGCGCCGAGTGGATGGACTTGTACTACCCCACCGGTGGGTTCTACGGGGACAGTTACCTGCACGGATTCGGCGAGTCTCGCGTCGGGAACATCGGCAGACATAGTCGTGGTGGTCGACGTGCCCGCCTCGACGGCCGCCGGCAATATCACGGCGACTTCATCCGTGGCTTCGACCACCTCGGATCCGAACCCTGCGAACAACACAACTACGACGGTGGTTTCCGCACAAAATACCTGCGAGCTTGCGGTGACCAATAGCGGAACTCCAAATCCTGTGCTCGCGGGAAACAACATTACGTACACACAGGTCGTAACGAATACCGGTCCCAGTAACTGCAGCGCGGGAACAGTGACGGAGGCGACTCCGGCAAACACGACGTTTATTTCAGTTGCGGTCGTTACTACGGGTGGCGGTACATGGACATGCCCGAACACGGCGCCGATATCGTGCGCAAACCCGAGCGTGCCTCCAGATTCGACGGGCACAATCACGGCCGTCTACAAGGTAAATGCTGGAACCACGGCGGGCACAATCATTACCGACACGGTTACGGTGGGTACGACGACGAGTGACTCAAATACGGCCGACAACACGGCTACGGCGAATATTGCGGTGACATCGGGGACGCAAGCGGATTTGAGCGTCACGAATTCTGCGAGCCCGAATCCGGTCAACGCGGGAACCAACATCACCTATACGCAAACTGTGACAAACGCAGGGCCGGCGGCCGCGGTGACTCCCAAACTCGTGGAGACGCTTCCGCCTGGCACGACAGCTGTTTCGCTTACCGGACCTGCGGGATGGACTTGCGTTCTTGCTTCTTTGACTTGCACGGATGGTTCGAATCTTGCGGCGAACACTACGACGACGGCCTTTACATTCGTCGTAAGCGTCCCGGGAACCATGGCGTCGGGCACGGTGCTCGCGCAAACCGACACGGTAAGTTCCACGACGACCAGCGATCCAAATTCCGCGAACAACAGTGCGACGGTAAACGAATATGTGTCGACGTCGTCCGATCTATCGGTGACGAATACGGCAGCACCAATTCCCGTACAAGCTGGAAACAACATCACGTACACGCAACTTGTCACCAATGCCGGACCGAGCACCGCAACGAGCGTCAGCTTGACCGAGACGCTGCCGGCAAGTACGACTGTGGTATCACTGACGGGCCCAGTTGGATGGACGTGCACGGTTGGAACTCGGACTTGCACGGACGCGAGCCTGGCACCTGGGGCTGCGACGATTACGTACGTGTTGAAAGTAACTGCCGGAACTGCGGCGGGAACGACTATCAACGAAACCGCAACGGTGAGTTCGTCGATCACCGATCCTAATAGTGCGAATAACACTGCGACTGCAGCGGATGTCGTCGCTTTAGCAACCCAGGCTGATCTGGTTGTAACGAATTCTGCAAACCCGACGTTAGTCTCGGCTGGAAGCAACGTTACTTATACGCAGACGGTGAAGAACCTTGGCACCGCAGCCGCTACAACCGTAAGCTTCACGCAAGTCACACCACCAAACACAAACTTCCGGTCGATCACTCCGCCAGCGGGCTGGACCTGCGGAACGGTGCCTGCGGTTGGTGGAACGGGCACGATTACTTGTACGATCGCAAACCTGGCAGTCAACGCCACTGCGAGCTTCACATTGGTGCTGCAGGTCAATGCAGGAACCCCTTCTGGCACAAGCATCACGGATACCGATACCGCGACCGCTTCGAACATTGTTCCAGGTCTGACCGGGAATTCAGCAAGCGCGACGGTGGTAGTTGCCGATGCAAACAGTGCGGATATGGCGATCGTTAAGACAGCGACCCCGAACCCCGTGACTGAAGGAACGCCGCTGCTGTACACGCTTGCAGTGACGAATAACGGTCCTGCCTCGGCGACGAATGTAACCGTTACAGATACTCTGCCGTCGAGTGTGACGTATCTGGCATCGACGAGCACGCAAGGAGCCTGCTCCGAGGCTGGTGCGACCGTGACGTGCCTGTTAGGAACAATGGCGAATGCTGGGACCGCCACGATTTCGATCCTGACGATTCCGGGCACTCCCGGCGTTATCACGAACACAGCTACAGTGGACGCAGACCAGAATGACCCGAATCAAATCAATAACACCTCATCGGCGAGCGTGACTGTGGTGGCGCCCACGAGAATTACGTTGCTGTCATTCGCAGCTCATTACGGTACCGACAAGACCGGCACGCAGCGCGTAGTGTTGGCCTGGAAAACTGGAGGAGAGGCTCACAATCTGGGCTTCAATGTTTACCGTGATCAGAACGGAATGAAAGTACGCATGAATTCTTCGTTGATCGCGGGTGCCGCACTTTTGATGAATGGGGCTCTGCCGGGGCATAGCGGCAAGAGTTATGCATGGATCGATCCATCGACTCGACGTTCTGCGGTGTCGTACTGGCTCGAAGATGTTGACGTCAACGGAACGCGCACGATGCATGGCCCAGTGTCGGCTTCTGCTGGACAAGACACGACTGATCTCATCGCACAAGCGCGCACGCTGAATCAAGTGGCGCAGTCCGAGGCAACGTCAGTCGAGAATCAGAACAGTCATGCAGTTGAGGCCTTCCCACCGTCGGCGAAGATTTCTCAAGCTCAGGTGGCGAAGCAGTTCGAGCTAGCTGGACACCCTGCAGTTAAGATTCTCGTTCAACACGAAGGTTGGCATACTGTCACTCAGCCTGAGTTGGTGCAGGCTGGACTGGACCAGAATGTCGATCCCGGCGTGCTGCACTTGTATGCAGAAGGAATCGAGATTCCGATACGGATCACGGGCGCATCGCGCGGACCTGGAGGCTTCGGTCCCGGAGCGGCAATCAGTTTTTACGGAACTGCGATCAACACGGTGTACTGGGGGACGCGAGTTTACTGGCTGGCGGCAGAGAAGGACGCCGGACTGCGAATCCCGCAATTGCAGGCGTCGTCCAACTCGAATCAGCCCCCAGCAAGTTACACCACGACAGTAGAGTTGCAGCAACACACTCTCTACTTCTCGGCGTTGCTGACGACGAACGGGCAAAACTTCTTTGGTTCGTTGGTCTCAACGACTCCGGTCGATCAAGTGCTGGAAGTATCTCATCTGGATCCGAATTCGAACCAGACCGCTCAGCTCGAAGTCTCGCTGCAGGGCGTGATCACCGCGTATCCGCACGACGTGGTGGTGGCTTTGAATGGAACGAATCTCGGAGACATCATCTTCACCGGACAAGAACAAGGCACGCTCAAGATAGCGGTTCCCTCTGGGCTATTGGTGCCTTGGAGCAACACCGTTACCTTGACGGCTCAGGATGGGGATTACGACACGAGCCTGGTGAATTACATTCGCATTACCTATCCGCATTTGTACACTGCGGATTCCGATCACCTGAAGTTTAGCGGACGAGCGGGCGACCAGATCAAGGTCACGAATTTCAGCAGCATCCCAGTCGTAGTGGACATTACAAATCCGACCCGGCCCGTGCAGTTGACGCCACGAAGCGAGAACAAGAACGGCAAGTACGAGATTGCAGTCCAGGTACCGTTTAGCGACGGCGGATCGGGCGCGAAGAACCATGTCTTGCTCGCAAGCGCTGGTGATGCGCCTGTGCCGCAAAGGTTAGTAATTCCGAATCATCCTTCCACTTGGCACAGTGCACAACCTGGAGCCGACATTGTGATGATCACATACGGGCCCTTTGCAGCTGCACTGCAACCACTTGTGCAGGTGCACCAGAAGGAAGGCAGGGGTGTAGCGGTCGTTGCAGTCGGGGACCTTTACGATGAGTTCAATTTTGGCGAACGCAGCCCGTATGCGATTCGCCGGTTCCTGCAGGCGGCTGTTCACAACTGGAAGAAAGCTCCGACGCATCTTCTGCTGAATGGAAGAGCGTCGCTCGATCCAAGAAATTATTTAGGCTTTGGCGATCTGGATTACGTTCCCACGCGGATCGTCGCGACGGGCAATCTGATGACCGCTTCCGACGACTGGTTCTCAGACTTCACCGATAGCGGTATGCCGACGATCGCTACTGGACGTTTGCCGGTCAGCACTCCGCAGGAAGCTCAGGCTGTCATCAACAAAATTGTGGCGTATGAAGGTCAGTCGACGAATGGAGCATGGACTTCGAATGCGCTTTTCGTGGCGGACAAGGACGATTCTGCCGATACTTTCAAGGAAGATAGCCTAAGCGTACAGCAGTACTTACCGCCTACGATGCAGATATCAGACGTTTTCGTGGGCGATGTGGGAGTCGCTGAAGCGAGAACGGATATTGTCAACGCCGTGAACTCTGGTCAGTTGCTGGTGAATTACCTGGGACATGGCTCGGAAGAGCAGTGGTCGGGATCAAACATTTTCGACACGACAACAGTTAATTCTTTGACCAATGGCAATGAGCTTCCGGTATTTCTCATCATGGATTGCTTGAATGGACTTTTCCAGGATGTGTATGCCCAGCCACTCGGGGTGACACTTATGGTTGCACCGAACGGCGGTGCGGTAGCCGTGGTGGCTTCGAGTGGATTGAATCAGGCGCCACCGCAGGCGACTCTGAATTCGTCGATTGTGCGGAATGTATTTGGTGCGGACCGTCCGACTCTCGGCGATGCGGTTTTGAAAGCGAAGGCTTCGATCAACGATCTCGATGTGCGGCGGACGTTTGTTCTGTTTGGCGATCCTGCCATGTATATAAAACAGAGCGCGGCACACTGAGGGCGAGCAGGACTTCATCGTAAAACCAGAGTGTTCCAGGAACGTGAGGTCTTCCGCCCCTTCGGGGCTTGTCATCCCGCCGCACAAGCCCCACGGCTTACGCCGTGGGCTGGAGTCTTTCGCCGCTTCGCGGCTGACATAGAGCGGTGCGGATAAAGTTGCATCGTCTCCAAGCGGTTACTCACAGCGGCACGCCGCGACTTTTCACAGCAAGGCTTTTTCTTCTGCGGTCCAGGAACGCGTAGGCGAGTCAGACGAATCGCGAAGCGTTCCTTCAACCGATGCGGTTCCTGGAATCTCTGCCATCATTCACAGCGTGCAAGATAACACGAGCACTTGCGACAGCGTTTTTCTTCATGCCAGCACAAAAGTCGCAAATGAAGCGAGAAGCTTGAAGTCGCGACCGCTCAGTTCACCGCTTCCACGTTTTGAATCGTGATCGTGTTTTTTTTGAGAGTGCCGGTCACGCGAACCTTCTGTCCGGCAAATGCCTCGATCTTCTTTTGATCATCGAACCGATAAACCTGATCTGACGCCGCATCGTAGAGGGTGTATTTCGCCCCCATCTGGATGCAGGTCCGCTCGCATGTTGCTTTGTCCATGCGCATGTTTTTCATCTCTTTCATCATGTCGTCGTGGTTTTTTGGACAAAGGCTCTCTGTGACCTCTCCAGTAAAGGCGCGAACAGTTGGCGAGGTTTTGTCGCTGGGCAAACTGGCGGCGGGCAACTGCAGGGACACGAACAACAATAGTGCTGCAATGGGAAGAAGGGGACGCTTCATGAATGTAAAATCTCCGAAAAAATAAGTTGACCCGGTCAGCATAGCCAGAGAGATCGCCTTTTTTGTCACCTGTTTGTCACGGATGTGTAAGTTTCCCCCTTGGAAAGATCGCCAGTATTTGAAAAAAGGAGGTTGCAACTCGACCCTAGTGAAAAAACGGACCTTAATGCCTGGAGGAGAGAGAAGACTTAATGGCATGGTGACAAGCCTAGGACAGAGACGCTGTCTTGTGGACAGCGAACATTACTGCAATCGAGACTCTTGCGCAAAGCTCGCCAGAGGAACGGCGGAAAAAAACGTCGGCACTCGAAGTCAAACGGATTGCATAAACCGGTCAATGCGGGGAAGCTCTCTTCATCAAATCAGGTTTTCTCGCCATGGCCCGCAAGATCGTGCGAAATCAGGGCGGCGATGCCGAAGCCTCCATGCGCGGCAATTTCTGATCCGAGAGCCTGCGTCGCCAGATAGTCGTAGTTTTCTGAGCCGGCGAATGAATCTTGTCCGGGGAGTGCGGCGTAGGTTTTTTCGGCGGATTCGAGTAAGGATGCTATCAGGCTGGCTTCAAATTGGCGACTCGCCTGAACGCTCCTCACGTGGGCGGAGGGCAAAGGAAGCTGGGTTGGAATGGGGCTGAGGGGTGCAAGTGGCTGCATCAGATGATCTCCAGTTCCGCTTCGAGGGCTCCGGCAGCTTTGATCGCCTGCAAAATGGAGACGACATCTCTGGCTGTCGCTCCGATCGCCTGCAAGCGGGTCACAAGTTGCTCAACGTTGGCTCCTTCCTCGAGCTCGAGGTTACGTGCGGGGGCATCATTGGCGGTGATTTTTTTCTGAGGTGTGACCTCGGTCGTTCCATTCGACACCGGATTCGGCTGTGAAACGTTGTACGCGGTCGTGACTTCAATGGAGAAGTTGCCGTGCAAGATGGAGACCGCGCCGAGATGGACATCTTTCCCAAGAACCACCGTTCCGGTCCGCTCATTGACAACCACCTTGGCTGGCCGTCTCACTTCGACTTCGAGGTTTTCAATGCGAGTCATGAGTGCCGGAACGGAAGCGGGGCGGGTTCCGGCCACTTCAATTTCGACCCGACGACTGTCAACAACCGTCGCAATTTTCGAAGACCACGCGCCGTTGATAACGTTTGCCATCTCGGTAGCAGTCGAGAAGTTCGGCTCATTCAACAGGAGTGAGAGATGATCAAGCTTCGTCAGGTCCACGGAATTGTCCCGTTCAACCAGGGCTCCGCCCGGAACTCGGCCAACGGTAGGATGGTTCATCTGTTTGGCAGCGCCGGCGCCTCCGACGGCGTAGCCACCGACGACCAAAGGACCTTGTGCGGCAGCGAATACTTGACCGTCGGCTGCATAAAGCGGTGTGAGAAGTAGCAGTCCTCCTTCTAGACTGCGTGCATCTCCGCTGGATGAGACCATCACGTCTACACGCATGCCCGGGCGCGCGAAAGGCGGAAGATTCGCCGTTACGAATACTGCAGCAATGTTGTTCACTCGAACAGACGATGTAGGAATCTGCACGCCCATGCGGGCAAGGATGCTGGCGAGAGTCTGGACCGTGAAGTATGTTTGCTGGCGATCCCCGGTTCCCTTCAAACCAACTACAAGGCCATAACCCACAAGCGAATTTTCACGTATGCCCTCTACCGAGGCGATGTCGCGGATGAGGAGTTTGTGTGCCTCGCCTTCAGAGGCGAGCCATCCAGGAGTCAGGGTAGCAATTACGATGAGGCACCGCAGCCAATCTGCAATTCGCAAGACAATCTCCTAAAAACCAACGATGCGCAGAATCCATCTCACAATGGGATTTGGAGGGTGGGTGCCATCGCTGACCACGCCTTTGCCTTTCACTTCGATTTCGAGATCTCCAACATTGTTGGACGCGACGGTGTTCGCTGCATCGAGGTCACCGGGCCGGACAAGGCCTCGCAGAATGACGGTTTCGTGCTGATTGTTCATCGTGATTTGACGTTCGGCTTCAACGATCAAGGTGCCGCCGGGAAGAACTGCAGCGACTCGTCCAGTTAGCGTTGTACTAAGAGAGGTTTGCGAGGTGGCTTGCGCCTTGCCGGACAAAACCTGTGTGGAATAAGGCGAGAACAAATTTTCCACTCCGGCAGTTTTGAGTTGTCCCGGGAGAGCGGTGATGCCGGAACTGGCGTTGAAGCTGCGATTGGTAGAGACGTTGCCCGCGCTCGAAGCCGACAGGTTTTGCGCCACGCTGATGGTGACGAGGTCACCCACCCGCGAGGCTTTGTAATCAGCAACCAGGTTTGCAAATTTTCCGGAATCATTCCATAGGCTTCCGACAGCCCGGGGCGGCACTTCGGGAGCTTCTGCAGAAACTTTCTGCACGTATTCCGCCAAGGAGTCCCGCTTTGCCGGCTTGGTTTTGGCGAAGGCTGGAGTCAACAGCAGAATGATCGCAAGCTGTACTTGTGCAATCTTGTGAACTCTCGACATACATCTGACCTCTTGAAGAACCAATGTCATCGTGACCAAAACAGAGTTCTGGGTCCCACGACCGTGGCTGACACAATGCGGCCTGCGCGCAGCTGAACTCGTATAACTTGTCCTGCTCTTGCAGGAGCGAGCGCTATTCCGGGGAGCACAAGCCGCATTCCATCCTGGTTCCAGATCACATTCGTTTTCTCTCCTGCGTGCACGACCGGAACACCTTCTGAACCCTTGCGGAACACCGGCACGGGTGAAATAGAAGGCTGTAGGTCAGGGTTGGGCTGCCACATCAGAAATGGCACGCAGTCCTTGGGGGCAACACACCGCGCGAGGAAATTCCATCTTTGAAGAGCGGGGTCCCAACGTTTTCGCAGCAATTCCAAGGAGGCCTCTTGACGCACTTCACCGAGACCGCATTGCACCGCATGCCCTGCTACTTCTTTCTCTGCGTCAGGCAAAAGCCGGCTCGCGAACTCCGAGCAAGACAGTTGAATCCCCCGATGGCTTATGACAACTCGCTCGGGAATCTCCAGCGCGACAGTTCCACAATCACTCAGATGATTCGCGAGAATGCCCTGCAGCCGCTGGCGGAGTTCCGACCCATCGAGAATGCGGGGGATGCCTTGAACCGGGACGTCTCCGAGTCGAACGTGGGCAGCTGCGCGAACAAGCGACGGACAGGTATCAACTGGAAGCAGGTCGGCCATAGAGAATTGGCCGCTCGGCAATTCGATGACTGATGGTATTTCCACTCGAGACGCCAAGCAGCACTCTGGCAAGGCGGTGATCCAGAGGGCAACAACTCCAAAGCAAATACGAATGAGCCTTGCAGTCGGCATATACCCACCTGCTTTAGCGTCCAAGCGTGTTGATGTTCTGGAGCATCTGGTCGGCGGCATTGACGACACGTGAGTTTGCTTCGTAAGAGCGCTGCGCAACGATCATCTGCACGAACTCGTCGACTACGCTGACATTCGACTGTTCGAGCATTCCTTGTTCGATGGATCCCAGCCCTTCGCTGCCGCCAGGCGTTCCGATGATGGGGTCGCCCGAGGCGGTAGTGGCCAAGAAGAGGTTACGGCCGGTGGAATTCAGTCCACCGGGATTGTTGAACAACGCAAGCTGGAGCGATCCGACTTGCTGAGCGGCTGATTGTCCCGGCAGCGTAACGCTGATCGTACCGTCCTGCGCAACGGTGACCGACGTTGCTCCGGGCGGAATCGTCACGGCGGGCTGCACAGGGTCGCCATCCTGCGTGACCACGTTCCCTTGCGCATCGAGATGAAAACTTCCAGCACGGGTGTAAGCCGTCTGACCATCGGGGAGCAGGACCTGAAAGAAACCTTGTCCCTGAATCGTGAGGTCAAGCGGATTTCCTGTCTGGCTGAAATCGCCTTGCAACTGGATGACCTCGGATGCGGCCGTTCGAGTGCCAAGACCGACCTGCAGGCCAGCGACCTGAGTTGTCTGCTGCGAAGCGGCCGCTCCCGGCATGATCAGGTTCTGGTACACGAGGTCCTCAAACTGCATGCGTCGCCGCCGAAACCCGGCGGTGCTCGAGTTGGCGAGGTTATTGGCGACATTATCCAGGTTCATCTCCTGCGCCATCATTCCGCTGGCTGCTGTATAGAGGGCACGAATCATAAAACCTCTTTCGAGTGTGCGACGTTAGACGTGCGGCAGATCCTGCACTGCCGTCTGATTGAGCTGGCTGTCAAACAGCGCCAATGCCCGCTGCATCATGTCGGCATTTCGCTGGATCGCGATGAGCTGAACGACCCCCTCGACAGGGCTGACGTTCGATTGCTCGACCATGCCCTGGCGGATCGAAGACGAAACAGGAAGCAATTCCGATCCCGGTGGCGCTGCGTACAAAGCTTTACCGACCGCAGTGAGCTCTGTGTTTGGGGAAAATTCAGCGATGCGCAGCTTGCCTACGACGGCCCCATCCACCGAGACCGTTCCATCAGCACTCACGGCAACGGCACCATTTGGAAGCTGGATTGGACCTTTCTCTCCCAGAATGGAGTCGCCGTCAGAATTCACGAGATGTCCGTCGGAGGTGCGGTGGAATCCACCATTGCGTGTGTATCGTGTGCCGGCGCTCGACGCCATGACGAAGAATCCCTTTCCTGCGATGGCGAGATCCAAGGGGTTGCCGGTGGCAGTCAAACTGCCCGATTGCAGATCGATCGCGCCGCCCCCCAGCAACCCATAGTTGTTGATTGCAGCATTGACCGGACTCGCGGGAATGTGTTGTGCAGCCAGCAAAGAACGAAACGTAGCCCGTTGCCCGCGAAATCCCGTTGTGCCAATATTTGCGAGATTATTAGCTACTAATTCCAAGGCTTGCATTTGAGCTGCAAGGCCCGCAGAGGCTGAGTAAAAACCGCTGTCCATGCCCTTCCCCGGGGCAATTCCAAGTCCAATCGAAATGAGAAATCGGCAATCTCCAGAGGAGAGACGTGATGACGCAACTAAGAAGGCTTCTTAGCGCCGAGACGCGAACAATCGAGGCCCGGATTCCAGCCTAACTGTGCACCTCGATGCTGATGATCACTGGTTCTCCTTCAAAGAGGAATGTGGTCTTCAGCGAGTCATTCACCATGGAGCGAATGTTGTAATCAGCGCCCGTGATCACCGTTGGAACGGAGAGCATGCAGCCATCGCCCAATCCATTGATCTTGTTCTTGAAATTTCCCGCCACCATGTTACAAATTTCGCCGGCAGCATCCCACATTTCCGGTCCGGCTTTCTCGGGATCGATGCCTAACATGCGAGAGGCCATATGGGCGGCCGATTTTGCCGAACACTGCAGAGTGAGCACACCGCACAGCCGGCCAGCAAGGCCGACCATAGCGGTCATGTCGAGATTGTCCTCCGCCGGCGGTTCTGACGCGGTCTCGAGTGAGTATCCAAGCATCAGTTGAAACACCTCCTGCGTCGCGAGCTGGAGCGTAGGAATCCAGCAGTCATGTGCAGGGCCAGCAGACAGCCAGGTCATCCCTTGGTTCATAGACTCCCCGCTAGCACAGGCAGAACGTGCTCTTTTACCTGATCGGGCGTGAAAGGCTTTCGAATGTAGCCACGAGCACCGGCAGATAGAGCCTGGACGACGTGCCCTTCGCTGCCCTCGGTTGTGATCATGACGACCGGAACTCCTTTCGCACTCTCGAGAGAGGCGAGCTGCTTCACGAATTCAAGTCCGTCCATGACGGGCATATTAATGTCGCAGAGGATTAGATCGACCTTATGATTTTTGATTGCGGCCAGAGCCTCGGCGCCGTTCGCTGCTTCAAATACCTGGGTGAGGTTGAGCCCGGCCTGACGCAAGGAACGTTCTACGATTTTTCGCATCACGGAAGAGTCATCGACGATGAGGGTGCAGATGTTGTCCATAACAAGGATGCTTTCTTGGAGGGTGAAGCATGGTTGGAGCCGGAGAGTCTCACCCGCCAAAATTTTCATCGGCGAATGCCGATGGAACTTTAGGAATTGGGGGTTGAGGAGTGTCCGAGGAACTGGAACAGCGAAAGAGCAGATCCAGGCAGGGGCCACGGCGGCGGAACAAACGAACCCAGGTGTAGAGCCCGGCAGCGGCGATCCGCACTTCACACGCCGAGACTCGGGCACAATAGCTGCGCACGATGCGGGCAGATTCCGGAACCTGGGTCTCACATTCGAATACGACCTCATTTTTTGTTTGCTGCTCGATCAGGATGCGGAGGCGAAACTGAATCGACTCCGGGAGCGCGAAGCAGGGTTCAGTGTGGCAGCCCGTCATACGCTCGATCGCATATAGGAGGTTGTGATCAATCGAGTCGCCGAATGCCAGATGAAGGGCTGCGCTCGCGGGAGCATAGCCAACGGGAACCATCAGGCTTCGTTCCAGGAGAGTAGGCGGCAAGGGAGGAATGCGTTCGGGCCTGGGCGTCCAAGAGTTATCGCGTAATACCGGACAGGACCACTGCCGCGCCAAAGCTGCAATGATCTGCTCTTTGGACACATAGCCAAAAGTAAGAAGCCATTCTCCGATCCGTCCATAACCGGCGGCACGTTGTGAATCGAGGGCAGAGGTTAATTGCTCGACTGTGACGTGCTGGCGCGACAGTAGCAACAATCCAAGAGGTACGCGGTGCGGCACGGAACGATGGTTGACGCTGGAACGTGCCTGCAGCAGTGCGTCCTCAAGCGCAGGTTCAAGGCAAGCGTCGAGGCAGTACTTAGAGCCGGACAGAAGCACAGTGGACGGAGTGCCAGTCAGACGCTGCCAAAGATGACTCGCGTGGAGACAGCTCGATTCACGGCCAGGTGCGAGTCTATGTCGCAGACTTCGCCACGTCAGACCGAATCCCTCGAAAGGAAGACCCGTGGATGCCATTCTCGATTCCCATTGCCGGGCCAATTTCGGTGACCCGGAGGCCGTAATTCCCGTTGACTACGACGACTTCGCCGCGCGCGACCACACGGCCGTCCAGGAGCACGTCAGCCGGCTCCTGTACCTGACGATCAAGAGCCAGGACCGATCCGGGATTTAGATCCAGGATTTCTCGAAGCAAGAGGCGGCGGCTTCCGAAACGCAAAGTCACTCCGAGTTCCACATCCATCAGCAAATCGAGGCTGACTTTGCCTTCTCGCCCAACCACATCGGGAACCCTGGTGGTTTGCTCCGGGGATAATGCGGCTTCGGGACGGAGGCTGGCCATCAGAGCAGCGCTCAAATGCACTTCGATCCAGGCAGAGGACAGGCTTTCCCCAAACCCCAACCAAGCCACGGATGAGGCACTCCAACTAGGAGCTGCTGCCGATGATTCAACGCGCAGTTGCACCTCAGCCTGGGTCGATCGAATCGCGCTGGCAACAAGTCCACCGATTTGGCGAAACAACTCAAGGAGAGCCTCCCGGTGTTCGGGAACAAGTTCACCTGAGCTGTCGGGCGGCTCACCAACAAACACGTGCGCGAGCGGGACAGCGGAGGCGGAACAGAGCCGAAAGGCCATCTCTCCATGGATCGATCCCGAAAAGACGGTGATCACCCAAACATCGTTTTCACTCGCCGTCGAAGCACTTTCGGGCAAAGCGGGTAAGACGTTGCAATCGCACGCAGACCCAGCGATCTGGCTCAAGGCCTTGGACATTGCTTGTGCCCATGTTGTGATGAATTGCCGGGGAGCTTCGGAGCCGTCGAATTGAGCGTCGCTCATTGTGTCTTCTCCTTGGGGTGGAGTGAATCTGGGACTCCGGCGATTTGCGCGAGTAAGCGCGCAGAACGGCGATTGCCACAACGCGCGGGCGCCGCTTGAAACGCCTCCACTCCAGCGATTAAAAGGGATGCGGGCTCGCTGCTGGCACGCTCGAAGGTAATCACGCTTCCTGGCTCTATTGCGCCAAGCGAACTGACAGATGCCAGCAGGTTGGCAGCGCTGAGTTGTACTTCAAGGGGACAATCCAGCAGGCGCTGCATCAGCCGCTGCCGGAAATCACCGGCGGCGCGAGCCCGGCGATGAGTCCGGTCGGCTGCGATCTTGCGCAGCAACGCGTTGGAAATGGCGGCTGGGACCGCCAAATTCAGTCCACCCCTTATTTCTGCCATGCTGACCTCGAAGCTGAGCGAGAGGATCTTCTCGTCGGGGCCCATCAATTTCTGGGCCTCGCTGGCCTCGAGCCGTTCCTCGAAGTTCACTTCCAGCGACAGAGCCTGCCATGCCGATCCCAACTCCCGGCAGATAACGCGTGCGACGCTGTCGAGAATTTGCGCCTCGATCTCCGTGACCTGCCGCGTAGCGGCCATGGATTTTCCTTCACCGCCCAAGAGCAAATCGATGATCGGAAATGCCACCTTAAGGTCAAGCTGCAAGACGGCATTGAGGCCCGTTGGATCGAGCCGACAGGAAGCCAGGTATGTAGTTTCGGGAATGCTCTGCAGGAACTCGCGGTATGCGAGGTGCTCCGCCGAGACGAGGCCGGTGGCAAACACTACTCGCAAGAAGGCTCCGAGCGAATGGGTTAGGTTCCGGGCAAAGGTTTCATGCAACGCGGTAATGGTCTGCAATTGTTCGCGACCGATGCGGCCTGCCCGACGCACGTCCCAGGATTCTACCGGCACTTGGGACGAGGCGTCAGGACTGGAGTGCACACCCCCTCGCGCGGCCCGCACCATAGCATCGATTTCCTCTTGATTGAGCACCTTCTGCATTTTGTTACCCTCAGTCGCCGGAGCTTGCGGCTGCTCGCACTTGCGGGGGACTTGCGTTTTTCATGACTTCTTCCAGGCGTGAGCGCAGCCGGACCAGCGCAAGGGAATGAATCTGCGAAACGCGGGATTCTCCAACTCCGAGCACCGCTCCAACTTCTTTCATCGTGAGTTCTTCGAAGTAATACAACGAGAGCACCTGTTGCTCCTTGTCCGGCAATTCAGCAATCACCCGAGCCAGCAGATCTTTCATTTCCGAACGGAGGCACTGGAAGAAAGGAGTCTCTTCAGGATCACTGGGGATGTAGTCGCAAAGGTCGTCTTCCTTTCCATCCCATGGAGATTCGACCCGCAGACTTCCCACCTCGAGGCTGTCGAGTTCGCCGAGCAAATGCTGGAATTCGGTCAAGCTCATACCGAGTTCAGCCGCCATCTCATTTTCCGAGGGAGCCCGGCTCAGCTCGAGGCTGAGCTTGCGATGTACTTCTTCGACCTTACGCGCCTTGCGCCGAAGCTCGCGTGGTCCCCAGTCCATTTCGCGCAGGCTGTCGAGAATCGCTCCACGAATGCGAAACTTGGCATACGACCCAAACTGCACGTGCTTGGTGCTGTCGAACTTGTTCAAGGCGTCGATCAGTCCCACGACGCCGGCGTGAACCAGGTCTTCCAAGGGAACATGACGAGGCAGGCGCTCATGGATGCGGCGCGCGAGATAGCGTACCTGGGGCAGTTGCTCGAGAAGGATACGATCCCGTTCTTCCGGACCTTGCCAGGCGGTATAAGCTTGCGCAGTTTGATTGCTCATGGTGTTCTCACTTCATCCTGGTTTTGCTGTCGCAGAACTGAATGCAGCTCATCGCAGTACTCCCAGGGATTGCACTTCAATCACAGGTGGCACTTCCAAAGGAGAGAGCACAACGATCTTTGGGAGAAAAGGTTCAAGCAGGCGTTTCAGGTAATAGCGCGCGGGAGTGGCACAGAGCAGCACGGGACTGGCAATGGCGATCTGCTCTCCTGCGAGCTGCCGGATACCCTCGAGGATGCGACGCGCGATCGGCGGCTGCAATGCATTCTGAGCTGTTGCCGCGGTTGCTGCTGTTTGCGTGCTGAAGGCGCGTCCCAGTTCTTCTTCCAGTGTGTGATCGAGAGTGAGCACTCGCAGGCCCCCACCTTCTGAAAGCAAAGGTCGGACTAGAGCTCGTGCGAGCGCCTGCCGTACCGACTCAACCAGGATCACGGGATTCTTTGAGCTTGGAGCGACATCGAGCAGTGTTTCGAGAATTGCAGGAAGATCCCGGACAGAAACCTGCTCCCTCAGCAGTTGCTGCAGCACTTTCTGCACTTCACCGAGACTGAGGATCTTCGGCACAAGCTCCTCCACGAGCTTCGGGTGACTCTCTGCCAACCGGTCGAGCAATCTCTTGGTTTCTTGCCGGCTCAGCAATTCATGGGCATGCTGTTTCACAACTTCAGCGAGGTGCGTGGCCAAAACCGAGGTCTGATCGACGACGGCATAGCCGGACGCGAGTGCCTGGTTTTGCAAAGCGGGAGAAATCCAGATTGCCGCAACTCCGAAAGCTGGTTCCTTGGTGGGAGTTCCCGGCAGGGGACGGGGAGAAGCCTCGGAGCTGATTGCCATCAGCTGATCCTGCGCCATCTCCCAGCGAGCAACTTCCACGCCGCGCAACGCGATCACATACTCGCGGGGCTTCAACCGTGCACTGTCAGTAATGTGGACCGGGGGCACGATCAGCCCGAGTTGCTGGGCCAAGCTCTGCCGCAAAGCTTTCACCCGGGCAAGAAGCTGGCCTCCCTGTCCCTCATCCACCAAAGGCACGAGACCGTATCCCACCTCGAGACTCAGTTCATCGAGTTTCAGAAGGTCTTCTGGCGAATCTTTGGCAGCAATTTTTTCTTTGGCCGATGGAACCGTTTTTTCTGGCGATTCCTTGGGCATTCGCCAGGCGAGCAACCCAGTCACTCCTGCGAGAAGGAGGAACGAGAATTTCGGTAGGCCGGGAATCGCCGCTAGCGTCAGCATGACTCCCGCGGCGATCAGCAGTGGTCGGCGCGAAAGCAGTTGACGTCCGACATCCGCTGAGAGGCTGGAGTCGGAGGAAGCGCGAGTCACCACCATGCCTCCTGCCATTGAAACCAGCAGGGAGGGAATCATCGTAACCAGCCCATCTCCGACGGTCAGGACGGTGTAGGTCTTGAACGCCTCTCGAAAAGGAATATCGAGCTGGAAAACGCCGATCAGAAATCCCGCGATGATATTGATGGCGGTGATCAGGATCGTCGCAATCGCGTCCCGCTGGTTGAAGCGCGCGGCTCCATCCATGGCGCCATAAAATTCGGCATCGCGCGCAATTTGTTCGCGCCGGGCACGCGCCTGTGATTCGTTGATCAGTCCGGCATTGAGATCGGCATCGATGGCCATTTGTTTCCCGGGCATGGCATCGAGGGTGAAGCGGGCTGTAACTTCAGCAGTGCGCACCGCACCATGCGCCACCACGATGTACTGAATGGCAATCAGGGCAATAAAGATGACGAAGCCAACGACGTAGTTCCCGCCGACTACGAACGAACCGAATGCCTCAATGACGCGGCCCGCAGCGGAGACTCCTTCGTTGCCGTGAAGAAGTATTCGTCGGCTCGACGCAAGGTTCAGGGAGAGCCGGAACAAGGTCAGCAGCAGAAGCAGGCTGGGAAACACGGAGAATTGCGCAGGCCTCAAAATCTGGATCGCGGAGAGTAGGACGAGGACAGCTGTAGTGATGCTCACCGCGAGCAAAATGTCGAGCAGCAGGCTCGGCAGCGGAACAAGCATCACGAGAATTAACGCTACAGCGGCGACGGGCATGATCCATTCCGACAGGCGATTGCCGTTAACGGCCGTTGCCGGAGAGGTCGCTTTCGCGGTCATGATCTACCTCGTTCCTCCCGCTACCTGAGACGCCCGGGCCTGCGCTCTCCAGATCGCCGCCAGAATTTCAGCGACCACGACATACAGCTTGGGCGGAATTGCCTGCCCGATTTCGACTGCACGATAAAGGGCATGAGCGAGCGGAGGATTTTCCACCAGAGGAATCTGGTGCCAGAGCGCTACTTCGCGGATCTGAGCCGCGAGCAGGTTCCTTCCTTTGGCGACCACCACGGGAGCCTGCATTTCCATGTTGAATTCGAGAGCGATAGCGAACTCCGTCGGATTAGTGATGACTACTGCGGCGCGTTCTACGTCTTTGAGCATGCGTCGACGGCGAGCCTGGCGCTGGAGGCGGCGTATGCGCATCTTGACGGCCGGATTGCCCTCGGTCTCCTTGAACTCGTCCCGCAGATCCTGGCGGCTCATCTTGAGCTCGTTTTCATGACGCCAGCGCTCGAGGAAAAAGTCCGCAGCAGACCAGGCCAGAAACATCAGCGATGCTTTCCATGCCAACTCGAAGATGCGGCCTCCCGTAAAGCCAACCACAGCGGTGCGGCTGGCGCGCAACATGGACGGCAATGCGAACCAATCTCGTGCAAGCATTGTGACGGCGAGCATCGCGATCGCAGCGGTGGGGAGCAGGGACTTGAGAAGGCGCGACACCGCACTCATGGAGAAGAGTTGCTCTAGGCGAGATGCCGGACTCAGCCGGTTAAGGTTGGGGGCAAGCGCCGAGGGAGCGAAGACAAGTCCTCCTTGAGCTATGCCGCTGAGACTTGCGAGGAGCCAGCTGATTCCAGCGGCGACGGCGACTCCGCGAAACACATCAACTGCATGCCACACCGAAAACACTTGCACTCGCTCAGCAGTTGCGCTGCCCAGGGTCTGTCGCAGGAATCCGCGCCACGCGACTGCGAACGAGGGCACCTGCCATGCAACCAGGAGGACCGCAGCAATTGTGCCCACACCGGCAATCAGATCCCGGCTGCGGGCTACCTGGCCTTTCTCCCGTGCTTTCTGCCGGCGCCGCGGAGTGGCTTTTTCGGTTTTGTTCTGGTCGGCCATGAATCCTATTGCGCCAAATGAAGCAGGCGCTCTCCGACGACAACAGAGTCTGCAAATTTCTGCGAAAAGCTGTGCGGCCAGTACGCAATGACAGCAACCAGCAGCGTGAGTCCGAGCAGGTTCTTGACTGCCAGTCCGATAAACAAGACTGGCAACTGCGCCGAAGCCTTCCCCAAGAAACCGAGAGTGACGTCGGCAATCAATGTCGCGACTAAGGCCGGAGCAGCAATCTGCACTGCTGCGAGGAACACTCCGCCTGCGGCCTGTAGCAACCCGCTGACTGCGGGGTAGCTGCTAATGGCGGAGCCTGGAGGCAAGTAGCGGAAGCTGTTGACGAGAGCTCGCAACAGCCAGTGATGTACGTCGATCTGCAAGAAGATCAAAAGTGCAGCCAAGCGATGGAACTCGCCGAGGACAGGAGTGTCGGCCTGGGTCTGGGGATCGAATAATGTTGCGAGCGAGTACCCCATTTGTACGCCGAGAATCTGCCCTGCCATCATCGGAGCCTCCATCATGAAATTGGCGGCAAGACCCAGCATCAATCCGATGACTGCCTCGTGGAGAAGCACCCCGGCCCACTGCCAGGAATTTGGATCGATCTCCATTCCGCTGCGCATAGGAAAGAGCACGATCGTGATCATCAGAACCAGTACGGCTTTCAGTCGCGCTGGGATCGCATTGCTTCCGAGAAATGGACAGAACACCAACAGTCCGGCAACTCTCGCGCCAACAAATACGGCCCCGGCGATTAGTTTCTCGAGATCAAGTTCATGCATGAAAGCGTCCGTTCTCCCTTTAGCGCACAAACAGATGAAAATCCGACAACAGCTGCACTGTGAAAGCGGAGAGGCGATGGACCATCCAAGGCAGCAACAAAACAGTCGCTGCCGCAACCGCAAACAGGCGCGGCACGGTCGACACGGTTGCGTCCTGTAATGAAGTGAGAACTTGCACCACATTGATGGCCAGGCTGATCAAAGTCGCCACAATCAAAAGAGGTGCGCCCATCCACACAGCCGTCTCGATGGTCTGCCGCATCATCTCTGTTACTTGCTCGGATCCCATGCAATCTCCTTTCCTTCCGGCTTTCTTACGCGAAGCTCTTCAGCAGTGAGCCAACCAGTAGGTTCCAGCCATCGACCATGACGAACAGCATGATTTTCAGAGGGGTTGAGATCACGACCGGTGGTAGCTGAAGCATTCCTATAGAAGTGGTGACGGCCGCGACGACAAGATCAATGACAAGGAACGGAAGAAATAGCGCGGCACCGATCTGAAATCCGGTCTTGAGTTCCGACAAAATGTAGGCTGGCACAACCACCCGCATCGGCACATCGTCCGGTCGCGCGGGACGAGGCTCCTTTGCCATTTCAAGGAACAGTGCGAGATCCTTTTCCCGCGCGAACTTCAACATGAAATGGCGGAGCGGTGGCGCACCTTTCTCGATCGCTCCTCGGGCATCAATCTGTCCTTGTTGAAATGGCACAATCGCAGCGTCGTAAATGGACGCTCCAACCGGTTGCATGAGGAAGTACGTCAGGACGAGCGAGAGTCCGATCAAGGTCTGGTTGCTCGGAGCCGTCTGCGTGCCCAAGGCTTGGCGCAGAAAGTGAAATACGATCAGTAAGCGTGTGAAGGGCGTGAGTGCAACGAGAAGAGCCGGAATCAGGGTGAGAAGGGTGAGCAGTATAACGATGTTCCAGGGAACCGAGCCGCTGCTACCGAGGGCGGAATTCCAGTCCAGTCTGGGTGCGCGGCGTGGTACGACGCTTTCCGTCCAACCCGCTATGGAGAGCAGCAGCGGAACCACAAATACTGCAAGAGCTTGGACTGCGGGTCGCGAACTCAACAGTCCTCCTCAGCCGCTAGGCCGCCTCGGCCGGCACACGCGTCCTGTTCACTGAACGTCGGAGGTCGCTGGGCCTCACGATCGGGCAGTTTTGCGAGGAGCACCAGGGATGTAGGCGTTCCTCCAAGCAGAAAACGAGAGCTCGCATATTCGACCACTGCAACGAAGCGTCGATCGCCAAGCGGGAGGCTTTCGCAAAGTCGGAGCGTTTTCGTCCGCGGCCTGCTGAAATGCAGCACCCTTCCAAGCAAATTTCGAAATGCATGGCGCAGCCATGGAGCCGTACTCTCCGTTCCGGGCATGCTTCCTAACTCTGCGGCCTCGATCTTCACGCCAACTCCGTCACTCGAACGCATAGAACGTTGCTCGTGGACTCCAGCTCTCCCCAACCGATGAGTACTCCATTGACTCGCAGTGGAACGTCACGCGTTACACCCCATCGGGTCGCCAGTACCGAACCACAGCCCAGCGCCAGGAAGTCTCGGACGGTGCAGCGCCCGAACGCCAGTTCCACAGTTAGTTGGCAAGGCAGCTCCAGGAACGGACGCCACCGCAGCTCGTCTTTGTCGGACACCGCGGCAGTAATTTCCTTTTCCGCAATCGCTGTTGCCGGTGCTGACACCATCCGCTCCTGACGCTCTGAGCCTGAACCGCACCCAGCACGCCATTAGAGAAGCAATCTGGATTCCGGGCAGAAATACGAAAGGACGTAGAGGGAGGAGTGTTGTTTGCCGATGTTGTTCCTGTCGGAAATGAATGCCTTAGCTCGGAGGAGCTTTAAGCGCGCACCCCAAGGCAGGAGTCTGTCTCGGAGAACTCTAATGAATAGGGCCTAATTTGAGCGCGACCATGTGCTTAATTTGGTCGCGCTCAAATCAAGATTGCCTACTGCTTTAGAGCAATGGTGTCTTGAGTGATCTGGTCAAAGGTTGTGACGGCTTTGGCGTCAGCTTCGAATCCGCGTTGCGCCACAATCAGATTGGCGAACTCGGTCGCTATATCGACGTTCGACATTTCCAAGGCACCACCGGAGACGGTACCGCGCCCGCCCGAACCGGGAATGCCGATAACGGCCTGGCCGGAAGCCAACGTTGGGCTGAAGTCGGTGTTTCCCTGCAGTGCCAAGCCGTCATTGTTCGCGAAGGTCGCTAATGCCAATTGACCGAGAGCCTGCGTCTTGCCGTTGCTGAATGAACCTGTGATCGTGCCATCAGAGCCGATGCTGAAGTTCACCAGGGAGCCGCTGCCTGCGCCATCCTGTTGAGCCGATGAGGTACTGCTCTTCGCCGCTACCTGCGTGAGCATCCCAACTCCATTGTTGTAGAGCTGCCAAGTGAACGGCAGGGCGGCGGCTCCATCCGCCAGAGCGGCGGTATTCGGTGGTCCAATCGTAATTCCTGCAACGTCAGCCGCTGGCGTGGTCAAGTTCCCATTGCTGTCGAATGTCAGATTGCCGGTTGACAACGAAACGGGATTGCCGGTGCCGCCCACATCTGCAGCCGGGATCGTGATGTTGTAATTCCAAGCTCCTGGGCCCGTATTGGTGTAAGTAAAAGTGAGCACATGACTGGCGCCCAGGGAGTCATAAACCGTGATCGGTGTAGAGAATGTGTCTCCTACGGCTGCGGCCGCGTTCAAATTTGTCGTCAGCTGAACGTTAGTGGTCGCGGTTGGCGGACTGATCGTCCCGGCGCCCAACTGTAGAGGACCAATTCCGGCACCGGTATCGATGACGCCATTGGTAGCCTGGTAGCCGAGCACCTGCTGCCCGCTTGAGGTCACAAGATAATTATTGAGCTCGGAGAAGTCCCCTGCTCGCGTATAACTGACGACGCCATTCGCGTCCTGGACCACAAAGAAACCCGAGCCTTGAATGGCCACGTCAGTGGGTACTCCGGTCGCACTCACACTACCTTGCGTGAATAAGGATGGAGTGGACCCGACCTGGGTGCCCGCGCCCATTTGGATCGGATCCCCGGAACCTGCTGTACCTAAGTTCTGATAGAACAGGTCGCTGAACAAAACTACTTTGCTTTTGTATCCGGTGGTGCTCTGGTTGGCGAGATTGTTTGCGATGGTGGAGAGTGCGGTGGACTCGGCAGTAAGCCCGGAAAGTGGAATTGAAAAGTTCGGCATTAGAAGACTCCTTCAATATGGTGATGGGCAACCGGATTAGAGTTTGCGGGCACGTGCACGTTTTGCGTCGCACCAGGTGATCCGACCATTCCAGTCTTTGCAGGGAAGGCTTGCTGCAGAATCTGCGCGATCTGGGTGACCTCGCTGAGTTCACTAAATTGCGCCAGTTGACCGACAAATTGAGTAGGATCCATCGGGTTCAGTGGGCTTTGGTTTTGCAGTTGTGCAACAAGCAGCTGTAGGAACATATTGTTCAGGCCTTGGGAGGTAGGAAGTCCGTTGGCGCCGGTATCTCCTGTTCCATGGCTGGAATCCGTTCGGGTTAGTGCTGGGTTAATCGTGTTCATCGACTTCTCCTTTAGGCGATCACGCTGAGAACGCCATCACTCCTGAGCTCAGGCATCAAGTTGATTTCTTCCGTACAAGGTTCGACCTCTGCTGTTTGCGTAAATTGGGACCCGCCCTGGAAGGATCGAGATTGCGAGTTTCCGCCCGAGAAAGATCCGGTGGCGGAATCAAAGCTATGAGATTGAAATGTGACCTGCGTCAGATGAAGATTCTGTTGCTGCAGATGACCCGAAATATTTGGAATTTCGTTTGTTAACAGTGTTTGAAGGTCTCCCTTTTCACTTCCGATCAGGACTCCCACATCCGTTGCTCGTACCACCGTACGAACTTCTACGTCGCCAAACACGGGCGTAGTCAAACCGATGCGCATTTCGGATTGAGAGGCTCGGTTCAGGATGTAAGTCAGTTGCACGCTTCCCGTGTTGAGTTCGAAATACCGTTGCGATTCCGAGTGATACGGGACGCTGTCGCGAGTTGAAAGTGTCTGCGGGAAGGTTGTCCTATTGCCCGTCCTCGTATCGACCGGGACACCCGGTTCTTTGGTACTGGTAATCACTGCCGAGTTCCAACCTGGTGTTTGGGAATTAGGAGCCGCATTGGGATCTGATCCTTGCGCATTTTGTTTCTGCGTATCGGACCCGGTTTCAGTGACGGTGCGAAAATTCACCTTCTTAATCGCGGCAGGTTGCACGCCTGAGCCCTCTGCCGATGCTTGTGGGAAAGAGCTATGCCTCAGCTCTGATGGACCCAGGCGGCTGTCGACCCTTTGCTCGGAGGCTTGTTCAATATCGAGTGCAGGTAGGGGGATCGCAGGCGGAATGCTGGAGCCAGGCTGAACGAGTATCTGAATTGTCGCGGGAGATGCGCTTGATCCCTGGAGGGACGCGTAGCTGGTGTGATCCGGGCTGGGCGGAAATGCGGGAATGGCTGGCTGAGCTTTTACGTTTTGCACTGAAACGTGTTCATCGGCGCCAGAGGTTTTATGCGCAGTGGGCGAAGGGTCAGAGGGCGCACGAGTGACATTTTTGCGAACATCGTGCTGATCCTCGGGTTGCTCTGCCTGAAGGGAAATCTTCGGCGCCAAGCCCGCGGTCGGATTCAGCATCTGGCTCAGGTTGCTCTGATGATCAAGCGTAGCTCCCTGAACGGCTTTCTCATCTGTCGGCGCTGTGCTCCCCTGCTCCTCATCTGATATCGCTGTGCTGGCCACTCGTGAATTTGAGGATGCCACCTCACTGGCCGTGGCCGAGCTTGCTTGTGGAATCGAACCTATGAATTGGAATATTGCGGAACTATCCTCGAGTACTTCAGCCGGGGCCTGAGAGCTCGTTGCTACCGAGAAATCGGGGTGCAAGCCGGCACCGACACATTCAGTTTGTGGAGTGAAATCCGTTTCTGGGAGCGTGTTTTCATGGGAAGAAGCCGGTACCGGTGCGTTGGGGAAAGCTCCATCGTTCCAAGACGGAGCAGTGACCTCGGAACGCAATGGAAGGTCACTCGCAGTCTCGCAACCTATGCCTGCAGCGTTTGCTACGGATCCGGAGAACTCTTCCGAGCCTGCTTGCGGAGCTTTCGTGCAGGCATCGGTACCGGATGCTAGTGCAACTGGGGGCTGGGGGATGACGGTGAGTACCATGCCCATCAGGGCCCCACTGAGTGAGAGCAAAGAACTGGAAGCAGTCGCATACTTCTCCTTGGAAGAACCTTTTATAGCCGGGAGCTTTGCCGAACCCGAGGTTGATGCGCCGTTGTTCGAGGGAGATGAGAGTGAGTTCGAAACATTTTCGCTTTCTGCTGCAATCAGGCTCTGGCAGAGGGTTAGGAACTCTCTAGTTCCTGTGTCTCCGCCAAATGTTGAACAGCCTTCGGCAGAACTACTTGGTCCAAGCACTATTGTCGGCGAAGTCCCAGTCATAGGTCGCTCGAACGTCCGATTCAAGCAAGTGCATTTGACTCTCCAAACCGCATCGATCGTGCTGCCGGATTGTGTGAGATAACAAACACAGCAGAATGAAGGAAATCGCTAAGGCTGCCGATGGGACCTGGGAAGTGTCAGTTTGATTGAAGTAGGCAAACGCTGCCGACCCGGCACTTTCTAACCACGCAACAGGTGAGAACGCCTAAGAAGGAAGAGATCATCCAAGCTTCGTTGTTGCCGTCGTGCCTGATCCTGTTGGTAGGCACGCAGTTGCTGGTCGCGAAGACTTTCCAGAGTTTCACGCTCGCGCCGCGCCTCTCGGAACAGCTTCTCCTGCTTGTCGCGCAGTGTGCATACACGCGCCAGCAATTGTTCAAGCTCCTGGCGACGCGTGACTAAACAGCTTGCGCCGTTCAAGATGAAATGCATCTCAGCCGCGGTCATGCCTGAGGCCAGGTTTTGCGATGAGCAGCGTCGAAGCTGATCCAACTGTTCATTCAACTGTTCGACCGCACGTCGCACCTTTGCCACTTGCTGATTCGCGGTACGAAGTCTGAGTTCCTGCTGATGTTCCAGGCTCTGCCGAAGACGGTAAAGGGCTTCGAAGCCAAAATGAAATGCCATGTCTAGAGAGGTAACGTCAATAATCGCCGAATCGTATCCTGAAACGAGGTCACCTCATCCGGCTTTTGCATGAGAAGACGGTGAAGTTCAGGAATCAGGGCGAGCGCTTTGTCGAGCGTCGGGTCACTTCCCTTTTGATACGCTCCGATCCGGATGAGTTCTTCAGAAGCCGCATAGGCAGCCAGCATGCGGCGGAGGTCGTGAGCTTTCTGCAGGTGTTCCGGGGAGCAGACGGCTGGCATCAACCGGCTGACACTGTCCAGCACGGAGATTGGTGGGTAATGACTATGAACGGCGAGTTTGCGGTCCAGCATGACGTGGCCGTCCAGGAGTGCTCGTGCGCCGTCGACCAGAGGATCTTGCTCGTCGTCCCCTTCCATCAGCACGGTGTAGAAGGCCGTGATGCTGCCATTGCTGAATTTTCCCGCCCGCTCAATTAGCCGCGCCAGCATGGCGAAACAGGAAGGTGTATATCCTTTCGCCGTGGGGGGTTCTCCAGCGGCGAGCCCGATTTCACGTTGAGCCATTGCCAAGCGAGTGAGGGAATCAACCACGAGCAGAACATTCTTGCCTTGCGAGGCAAAATACTCGGCGACGGTGGTGGCCGCAAAGGCGGCGCGAATCCGTAAGAGCGCGGACTGGTTCGAGGTAGAGACCACGACAACCGCCCGTTTTCGGCCTTCGGGGCCGAGCGATTCCAGGAATTCTCGAACCTCGCGGCCACGTTCCCCGACGAGCCCCAGCACAGTGAGATCAGCCCCGGTGTTGCGCGCCATCATGCCAATGAGCGTGCTCTTGCCAACGCCACTTCCTCCGAAGATGCCAACCCGCTGTCCGCGCCCGCAAGTCAGAAAGGCGTCGATTGCACGAATGCCGCAACTGATGGGTTCGCGGATGGCGACTCGTTCGAGCGGCAAGGGCGCTGCGGCGTCGAGCGGACGGTACTCACGTGCCCGGTAAGAATTCGAAGAATCCAGAGGACGACCGGATCCGTCAATTACTCGTCCGAGCAAATCGTCACCGACACGTAAGTTGGCGTGCTCACCCCAGGTGGCGACGCGATCGCCGAGGCGCACCCCGAGTGGAGTGTCCAGAGGCATCGAGAGAACGGTGGATCCGCGAAACCCAATGACCTCGCCCGTCAGCGTTCGGCCATGCGCAGTTTGGATGTGGCACACTTCGCCAATGGAACAGAACGGGCCCTCGGACTCGACCAGCGAACCGATCACTTGCGTCACACGGCCTTGCCAACGGGTTGCCGAACAGTCTTCCAATCGTTCCAGATATGGAGCGAGAAAGCTGGCCTGAGTCATTGCGGCGCTCCCGGACGAGCTGCCAAAAGGTCCATCAACCCGTGCTCGATTTCCTTTAGTTGAATATCGAGACCAAAAGAAGCAACACCCATGGTTGTTTCCAAGGTGCAAGAATCCAGAGGCTGGGCTGGATCTTCCTTGATTTCGGGAAGATCGGCAGGATCCAGATGGGTGGAGAGATATCGGCGCCAGTCACCAGCAATTTGCGGATGAACTCGAAGGATGACACCGGTGGCCTTATCGATCTTCTCGAGCGCGACGCGAACGATCCCGGCCAGTAACAAAGGATCAAGCTGTGCCTCGCGATGCAAGATCTTGCGTGCGATGCTGAGTGCGAGTTGCACAACTTCCTCTTCGATCTTCTCGAAGTAGACGGCACGATCGGAGGTAAATCCCGCCAAGGCCTTGGCAATGTTCAGCCGTTCTTTCGCCAATTGCTCTTCAAAGGTTTTCTGCGCGTCTATTCGGGCTTTCTCGCGAACCTCCGTCAACCGATGGACATCCCGGTCGGCTTCCTGCTGCGCGAGAAGCTGTGATGCCAAAGGCGAGTTTTCGGTCTCGATGTCAGGAACCCTGACTTCCGTTGCTAATTCATACGGGAAGGGCTCGGTGATATTTCCGGAATCAGGGGCGAACGCTGGGGCGGGCTTAGACGACATACTCATCATCTCCCTCAGGCGTCAAACTCAACTTGCCCTCGGCTTCAAGTCTGCGAGCGACAGTCACAGCTTCGATCTGCGCTTTGTGGATCTCGCGGGACTTCACGGGGCCCAGCACATCCATGTCTTCCTTCAGCATTTCGACAGCTCGCGAGGACATAGATTTGAAGATGTAGTTTTTCAACTCGTCCGAAGCACCCCGGAGCGCCGTAGCCAAGGTCTTTTTGTCCATTTGAGACAGCAGCTCTCGAATTCCGGCTTCCGGAATCGTGAGCAGATCTTCGAAGGTAAACATGAGATTGCGGATGGAGAGCGCCAGCTTCGGGTCCTCTTTCTCGATCCCCTCCAAGATTGTCTTGGCCGTATTGATCTCCAGCCGGTTCATCAAATCAGCCACGCCGCGGAGGCCTGCATACGCACGCCGGCTCTGTTCCCCTAGCGCTTCCAGCCGCTTATGTAAGACCAGGGAGACTCGTTGTGCCATCTCGGGAGAAAACTGCCGCAATTGCGCCAGCCGTTTTATGGCCTCGGCGCGCAATTCTTCGGGCAGCCGCATCACCAGCAAAGAAGCTTGTTTCGCTTCGAGGTGGGCCAATATCAAGGCAATTGTCTGTGGATGTTCTCCTTCGATGAACTTGGCCAGCTGTTGAGGATCGGCTTTTCTCAGAGATTCGAGTTTGCCCGCCGTGGTTTGGGCTGTCACCGAAAGTTGGCGTAAGAGTTCTTGCGCTCCCTCTTCTCCGAAAGCTCGAATCAGTAGTTTGTTCGCGTATTCCTTCCCTCCCTGGGCAAGATAATCCCCGGCGGTGAGCAACCGCTCGAATTCCTCCAGGACTCCTAGGGAAGTTTGCGCATCCACTGGCGCCAGGTTGGCAATCTCATGCGTGATCTGCTCGACGTGAGAAGGAGGAAGATGGCGATACAACTGGCTTGCGATTTCTTCCCCGAGCATGACCAGCAGGATGGCTGCTTTCCGTGCACCGTCTGCAGGCTGAGGTGGCTTCATCGGGACTCCTCGCGCTCAAGCCAGCCCTGCACCAAGCGGCTCGTCGCCTCGGGATCTGATTTCACCCGTTCTGCGAGCAAACGTTTCAGTTGCGTTGTCCGATTTGCGCCTTGCCCAGAACCGCCTTCCTGCGGCAGCTTGGCCGAGTCTGAGGAGGGTGACAGCCGTGCGGCAATCTTGCCCGGCAATTCGCGAAATGTCGTGACCGCCTGCTTTTTCACGGGACGCAAGACGAGCCAGTACACCACCAGGAATAGAGCGACAAGTCCTGTATAGCGTAGTGCCCAAGTCCAAGGCTCGATCCCATTTTTCCATCTCTCAACGACGGTGGGTGGAGCGGGAGTCTCCACTGGGCTTTGTTGGAAAGAAAGGTTCTCCACCGCAAGCAAGTCTCCCCGTTGCGAATCGACTCCGATTGCGGCTTGAGCCAGCTGCTCAATCTGTTTCATCTCGTCGCTGGTCCGCTTGCGACGGGTGCTTGTGCGATGCCCGGTCTGATCGTTCACTTCAATCGCATCGTCGACCAGCACCGCAGCGGCAATCCGCCGGATGCGCCCCGCAGGCTCCATGGTGTGGTGCAAACTTTTGCTCACCGCATAAGTCGACGCATCGGAGCGCGAACTGGATTGTTCTCCACCTCCGCCGGCTGCGGCGGGGGGAGTTCCGGAAGGGATATTGCTCGCGGTACCCGGCACTCCGGCGGGCGCTGCGCCAGTTGAATTCTCCTCCGAATGCTCCTGCGTTAAAGTCGCTGTGGCTTTGGGATCGAAGGTTTCTTGCGTCTCCTCGCTGGTTCCCATCTCATATTCGACATGCACGCTGGCGCGGACATGATCAGTGCCCACGACAGGTTCTAGCGTTTGGACGAGTGTTTTGGCGAGTTCCTGGTCGAGGCTGTAGACACGACTGCCGGGATTGTCGCGACTGCGAAGCAAAGGAGTATTCGAATCAGCATCCACGACCGTGATATTTTCCGGACGCAGACGATCCACCGCGCTCGCCACAAGCTGCGGGATCGCCTGCTGCGCCTCGTCGGAAAGCCTCCCACTGCGGGTTTTTAGGATGACTGCGGCTTTGGCATCGTGCTGCTGCTCGGTGAAGAGCGATTCCTGCGGCATGACAAGGTGAACGCGTACGGCTTCCACTTCGCTGAGGGTGCCTAATGTACGTTCGAGCTCTCCCTCGAGCGCGCGCTGATAGTTAACCTTCTCGGTGAAATCCGAACCTGCCCAGTTTGGTGTGTCAAACAATTCAAAGCCCATTCGTGCACTGCGGGGAAGTCCGGCGGCCGCCGTTTCCAGCCTGCTGGCATCGAGCTTGTCTTCCGGAACAAGCAACGAACTCCCGTCGTTCGAAACCTGGTGGGGAATGTTCTTCGCGGCCAGCCGGCTGGCAAGATTCTGGGCCTCTTCGGGCCGCAGCCCGGAATACAAAGTGACGTACTTTGCCTGGCCGGCAAGCATGACGAATAGCCACAGCACGGAGACGACGAGCACAGCTCCACCCACCAGCAGAATGCGCTGCTTGACGCTGAGGGCACTGACGAATTGCAGTAGCCGCTCGCGGACATCACCGGCGGGTTTGGCAGGATCGGCCATTCGTCGTTATCACGCGCTGCGGAATGCTAGCTTAGAACTGCATGCGTGAAATCTCCTCGTACGCGGAGACAATCTTGTTACGCACCTGCATCATCAGCTGGAAACTCAGGTCCGCTTTCTCGACCGCGATCAGTGCGCTGTGCACATCGGCCCCGTTCCCGGTAAGCACTTGCGCAACTTTGTTGTCGGCTTGCCCTTGCAGGTGCTCGATCTGATCCATCGCGGTGTCAAGCACCTCGCGAAAACCCGACTGAGACGAGTTCGTACTCCCCGCCGAAGATGCAGGATCCACATCGGCGGGAAGAATGCGAAGAGCAGAAATAGCGGCGTTCATCGTGCTCTCTCCTTTCGCGTGGTCAACTCAAGATTTGAAGAGACTGTTGAAGCATGTTCTTGGCCGCCTGCACCGCGGATGCATTCAGCTGATAGGAACGAACCGCGCTCAACAAGTCGGTCATTTCCATCACCGGGTTCACGTTGGGATAAGTCACATACCCGCTCGCGTCGGCATCCGGGTGGCCGGGTTCATATCTCCGCGGCAGTGGCGAAATGTCGGAAACGATCCGGTCCACTTTGACCCCCTCCTGGGCAGGATGGATCAGGGTCGCGAGCATGACCGGGAATCTAGACGATGGCCGTCCGCGAAAGACGACGAGTTGCCGACGATAGGCGCCACCTTGAGGCGTCCTCGTCGTTTCCGAGTTCGCCATGTTGGCGGAGACTATTTCTGCACGCCAGCGCTCGGCAGAAAGTGCCGATCCACTGACTTCAAGCATTCCGAAAAGGTTCATGATGTTGTACCTCCGCCGGAGTTAATTGCGAGCGAAATGATATGGAACTGGTCTTTCAGCAACTGCACTCCGAGATTGAACTTCATTTGTGTCTCAGCCAGGAGCAGGCTTTCCCTCTCCACGCTCACGTTATTGCCGTCCGGTCGCTCCATCAGGCCGCCTACTCGCCGCGCCACAGGCTCGAATGTCGTCGAGACCAGTTGGCTGCCCTCAAGTCCGCTTACTTGTTCTGATGCCCGGCGCAGTTCGGCACGAAAATCCAGATCCCGAGTGCGATAGCCAGGGGTATCAATGTTCGCCAGGTTCATGGCGACCAGTTTGTAGCGTGCGAGATCGATATCCAGAAATCGACTAAGAGCCACCGTCGCTGGTGTGGCAATCATGCTGGCGACAGTTGCATTTTCATTAATCATGGACATAGCTGCTCCAATCGGGCAGGCCGTAGCTGCGGACTTTGTTCCGGATGGTGCGAAGACTGACTCCGAGCATTTCTGCCGCTCGAGAACGATTCCCGCCCGTAGCTTGAAGAGTGACTTCAACCAGTTTGCGTTCCATATCTCCCAACGAGACACCCGGCTGGATGCAGCACGTGGAAGAATCCGGAAGGCGGTCATCGACTAGAAAGTCCGGCCCATTCATGTCAGTGTCCGCAAGCTCCGGGCCCGGCGCTAAAGCAATGAGACGGCGTATGCAGTTGGCCAACTCGCGTACGTTTCCGGGCCAGCGGTATGACTCCATGCGGGCAAGCAAGGCCGGACTCAGGTGCATCGATTTGCCAGCCGGCGTGTAAAGGTGAACAAAGTAGTCCGCAAGTTCTTTAATATCTCCGGCTCGTTCGCGCAGCGGCGGCAAGGAAAGAGGAATGACATTCAAGCGGTAAAAAAGGTCGGCGCGGAACTGCCCTTCGGAGACCATTTGCGCAAGAGACCGATTTGTCGTAGCAATCACACGCAGATCGACCCGAATCGGGCGCGTGTCCCCGAGTCGGTCGAATTCCCGCTCCTGCAGGGCACGCAACAACTTGGGCTGAAGTAACAGCGGCATCTCTCCAACCTCGTCCAGCAGTAACGTGCCGCCGTGCGCCAGTTCGAACTTGCCCGGTTTGGCAATGTCCGCGCCCGTGAACGCGCCCTTCACATGACCAAACAGCTCGCTCTCGAGGAGACTTTCCGGAAATGCTGCGCAATTGACGGCGACGAACGCACGATTCCGGCGCGTGCTCTGGCGGTGAATCAGCCGGGCGACCAGTTCCTTCCCTGTCCCGCTTTCGCCTTCGATCAGCACATCGGCATCACTCGCGGCCGCCTGCTGCGCTCGTTGCAAGGACCGAAGCCAAGCTGGCGCATGTCCGCAAAGGTCTGGTGCAATCGAGGTTTGTACCCGCAGCAGAATGCGCTCTGCCGCTTGTTCGAGTTGCTCGAACGCGACTGGTTTCACCAGATAGTCGCATGCGCCGTCCTTCATGGCGGACACTGCTTCCGGGATGCTGGCGAATGCGGTCAGCAGAATAACAGCGGTGTTGGGGACAAGAGAACGAGCCGAGCGCATCAGCCATAATCCATCTTCCCCAGACATGCGGACATCGGTCAGAAGCAATGGTGGCATGGTGCGCCGGAATTTCTCCAGGCCTTCGGCGGCGCAGCTGGCGGTTTCTACCTGCCACCCACGGCGCAGAAATCGGGCTTCCAGCGCGGCGCGCAAGCCGGGATCGTCGTCAACCACCAAGACTTTCTTCACCGACTCTCTCCTTCGCTTCGCTCCGCAGTCGCGGGGAAGGTAACCGTCAGAGTTGCTCCGCCCTCATGGCGATTGGAAGCTGTGATCGTTCCGTCGTGCTGTTCGATGATTTTCCGGCAAACTGCCAGACCCAGCCCGGGATTGCCTTTCTGGTGGCTGAAACCAGGTTCAAAAATTCGAGACAGGTCTTGAGGCGGAATGCCGGAACCTGTATCCGAGACAGTCAGCACAATTTCACCCCTGCGCCTGCGGCCCGCAATTTCGATCCAGCCAGCTTCCGGCGTGGCTCTCACACTGTTGAGTACCAGATTGAGGAGCACCTGCTCGAGCCGATGGCGGTCAGCCGGAAACAGGACTCCCGACAGCCCATTTTGCAGGCTCAGAGTGATGCGAGATTGTTTTGCGAGCGGAGCCAAAAAATCACGAGCCCACTCCAGCAGATCTCCGAGATCGATGGGCACCATCTCAATTTTAGGGAGACTGTGAAGGTTCAGAACGTTGTTGACTGTGGCTGACAAGGTGCGCAGACCAGCCTGCATCTGCTCCACCCAGTCTCGCTGTTCGTAACTCAGTTTCGATTCTGTGAGCAATCCGGCGAAAAGTTCCAAACTAGCCAAGGGGTTGCGAATCTCGTGCGCGAGCAGAGCGGAAACTTCAGCCAGACACTGCTCGCGCCGAAGCTTGGCCTGGGCGTTCTGCAACTCGCTGTTGCTGTCAGCCAACTCCCGGCGCAACCGCTTCACCTCATCCTGCAGTGTGTGATACGAGACCTCTAGCGAAGCTGCAACTCGGCCAAAGGAACGGAATGCATCCAGGAGCAGCCGCTCATCGTCTGGAGTTCGCGTTGCAGTTGGCATCTTTGACTCGCCGGCTTTCGACGGTCCATGAAGCAACTGGCTCCAGCTGTCGGGCATGGGCAAACAAGTCATTGCTGTCGGCAAGATTTGCACGGTGGGTGCCACCAATCGCCACCGACTTATGAGATTCCTCTCAGAAGACTCAAGCATCTGAACGGGGCGGTCGAGAGAAATCCGTGAAATAGAGATGGCATGCATCGATCGTCTCTCCATCACCCGCCAGGATGGACGCGCGCTCTATCACATGCTGCAGCTCGCGGACATTGCCATTCCAAGGATGCGCGTTCAGCATTTCGACGGCACCTTCGGTCAGGCTGGGAACTGCTACGTTGAGGGCGGACGCCATACAAGCAAGAAAATGCTGCGCCAAAGGGATGATGTCGCCTTGGCGTTCACTCAACGGGGGCAGATGGATCGGAAAGGCTGAAAGACGGTAAAAGAGGTCTTGGCGAAACTCGCCGCGCGCAACTCGGTGGTGCAGGTCAGCATTGGTCGCAGCAATCACCCGAACATCAACTCGCTGCACATCACAGCTGCCGAGACGCTGCACCTCTTTCTGTTCGAGAAAACGCAACAGCTTGGCCTGCATTCCCAAAGGCAGCTCACCCACTTCGTCGAGAAACAAGGTCCCGCCGTGCGCCGCAGAGATTTTCCCGATTTGGGATTGGACCGCCCCGGTAAAGGCTCCGCGGTTAAAACCGAACAGTTCAGACTCCAAAAGAGTTTCAGGAATGGCGGCGCAATTGATCACAATAAGCGGCTTTGCCGAGCGCAAGCTGAGTTTATGCAGAGCACGCGCAATCAATTCCTTACCCGTCCCAGTCTGCCCAGCGATAAGCACGGTAGTCGCTCTCGGGGCCACGAGTCGCACCAACTGATAAACGCGCTGCATCGCCTTGCTGGTGCCGATCATGCCGGGCAGCTCGGTCAGTGCCGCCACCCGGTCCCGCGACCGTCTGTCGCGTGGGACCGCAGTTGTCGCTGCTAACGCTTCGTTAGCGTCTGCGCCTTCGCTTTTGACCGTGGATTCGTTTGGGGAGTCGGAATCGAGAACAACAACCTGAATACCAGGAAATCGCTTGTGGATAATGGCAAGGAGCTCGTCGGAATCGAGGTCCGGCAAGCGACGGTCGAGAAACAAAATCTGCCACTCTCCTTTTTCAAGCTTGGCCAGTGCGTCCGCACCGCCGAGCACGTGTTGCACGGGACGGTAGCGGCCGTTGAGTCGATGAAGCACTTGTTCTCTCACGCTGCTGCTGGGGCTCGCGATCAGCGCGGCGCCGGAATGAAGAGGAATGGCTACTAATGGAATCCCGCTCATTCCGATTCTCCATGTTCCAGTCGTTTGGCTGTCTGCGCCGCGGATGAGGCCAGCGGCATACAGACCACGCAGCTTTGCTTTGCACCGCTGGAGTAGCGACGCCATGTCGCTCCGGCGCGCTCCCAACCAGCTTGGGAAACCAGCAGGCCCAGGATCGGGGGAGAACAGGGAGAAACGTTCGAGGAAGCAACTTCACTCCAGGAAGTCAAGACGCAGGCTCTGCCTCGTTCGCCCCATGCCGCAACCTCCAACTCACTTTGTGGATCGGCCAATGCCAGAACTGAGTCGATCATGCGGAAGATCAACGTGGAGATGTAGAGGCGATTGCTGAATACTAGTAGCTGTCCTGTGGTATTTACCTTCAAGAAAACACCTTTGGAAAGCGCCACAGGTTGTAGGTCGCCGCTGATTTCATTCAGCAGGGCATCAATGCTGATAAGCGAGTTTTCTCGCCATTCGGTTTGCCGCAGATCCACGGCTTCACGCAGGGCTTCCACCAGAATTCGTACGCGGCTGACAAGCTCGAGTCCCTCCCGCAAAGTGCGAAGGTAATATGCCGCCGGATGGTGGCCTGTTACGGCAATCTCCAACGAACACTGGAGGCCGGTAAGAGGCTGATTGATTGCATGCAACAAATGATCGACCGGACTGCGGTCCAACCTAGGATGCTGGAGAGCAAGCTGTGGTGCTGAGCCGGTCATGCCCTCGCCTCCAGCTGCGGCATCGGTGCCGGTCCTTTAAGCATGTAGCCCACTCCCCTTACGGTCTGAATGAGTTTCACAGGGTGGCAATCGTCGATTTTTCGCCGCAGGTAATTCACATAAACATCAACCACATTTGTCGTGGTATCAAACGACAGGTTCCAGACATGCTCGAGGATCATGGACCGCGTCACAGGACGGCCCGCGTGGCGCATGAGATATTCGAGAAGCGTGAATTCTTTCGTGGTGAGATCAATGCGCACGCCTGCCCGTTGCACGACGTGTTGGACTCGATCCACTTTCAAGTCGCTGATGCTCAGAACCGCCTCCGACGGAAGATGACTTCGCCTCAGCAACGCACGAATGCGAGCTGACAGTTCGGTGAACGAGAATGGCTTGGGAAGGTAGTCGTCCGCCCCCGTATCGAGGCACTCCACTCGATCTTCGACACGCGTCCGCTGCGTAAGTACCAGCACCGGTAGGCTCGGCTTTTTCAGGCGTAGATGACGAAGTACGCTGACGCCGTCTACTTTTGGAAGGTTGAGATCCAGAATTACCAAGTCGTACTCGGAACCGCTCGCCGCTGACCTGGCTTGCTCTCCATCCTGAAAAACGTCGACCGTGTACTGTTCCGCTTCAAGTCCCTGCCGAACAAATTTGCCCAACGCGTCATCGTCTTCCGCGATAAGAATTCGCATAAATGAACCGTCCTTAATCGAACAGCCCAGTCTAGTTAGAAACGCCTCAACTGCGACCATATTCAGCTCAGAACCAAGGTATTAGGTTGCCAAAATGGTGCGACGGTTCGAATGGGGAATCGAAGACCATTTGGACTTGAACCTCTCCTGCTAACCCCGGGGCACCAGCCTGCGAGGATAATTAAGGTGAGACGGAGTAATCCTGTGGGCCTCTGGTACCGGACCGTCCTCAGGGCTCTTTTCGTTCCCGGAGGAGTCCTCGTTCTCGGAGTAGTAGCGCTCTCTTATTCAGGCTGGTTGACTCTGGCCCTGCCGGCAATCAGCTTCGTCTATTACTGCGCCTTGCTCGGTGGCATGCTACTAGCATGGCGGTTTCATTCCAGTCGAAGCTTCCTTGCGTTGCTGATGCTTCTGCTGGCGCAACAGGCGGTGGTCTTCTCGTTGGGGAATCCGCGGTTTTCGGCGACCATAGACGTGGTCTCAGTGCTCGTACCCATCAACCTTGTCCTGATCGCCTTAATGCATGAGCGTGGTTTCACAATCGAGTCCATCGCTCCGGTCAGTCTGTTTCTGTTCGTCCAAACGCTCACTACAGCAGTCCTGTTGGGCTCCACCGGTGGACGACCTTCGGCACTAGTTCACGCTCATCACAATGCGGTGGTGGTGACCTTTCCGCAATATGCCTGGTACGTCGTCTTTGCGACAGCAGTTTTCCTGATAATTCGCTTTCTTTTGACGCGCAAACCTGTTGACAGTGCATTGTTTTGGTCACTTTGTGCGAGCGTAATGGCAATCCGATGCGGGGAGATCGCTCGCACTTCAGCGTTGTATTGGGCCGCTGGAGCTTCGACTTTGGCTGCAGCGATCGTCGAGAACTCTTATCTGCTCGCTTACCATGACGAGTTGACAGCGCTACCTTCGCGGCGCGCATTTAATAACGCGATGCTGCGCCTGAAACATCCGTACGCGGTTGCAGCAGTTGATATCGATCACTTCAAGCGCTTCAACGATACCTACGGGCATGACACAGGTGACCAGGTGTTGCGCCTGGTGGCGTCCAATCTCGGGCGTGTGACTGGCGGAGGTGAGGCCTATCGCTGCGGAGGCGAAGAATTCACAATCCTTTTTCCAGCAAAAAAGACGGCTGAGGTGGTGGATCATCTGGAGCAATTACGGCAGAAGATTGAAACCTCGGAGTTCCGCTTGCGGGGAGATGATCGGCGGCAAGCTCCTCGAGGTCCAGAACGCCGAACCCAGCGTGGGCGTCCCCGAAAAGCCGACATGATCCGGCAGCTTGCTCAGGAACACTCCTCGACAGCACTTTCGGTTACTGTAAGCATTGGGATTGCTAGTTCGAGCGAACGATCCGACTTCGAAGGCGTGCTGAAGGCGGCAGACAAGGCACTCTATCGAGCGAAAGAGAACGGGCGGAATCGAGTAGAAACAGCAGTTCCTCTCCAGCGTACCCGCCGATCCAAAGCCGCCGGGATCGCTTAAATAGCGCAAATACCCCCAAAAGAAAAAACGTCCGGGCCGGATCGTCGACCGTTGGACGGGAAGAAGACGATCCGGAACCGTCCGTTTTTCGCAAGCACCGCAGGCCGTGCGGTCAGCCCGCGGTCGTAGGTGAGATCGGGCGCCTCCGGCCATTGCCGCCGCAGACGGGGCACTTCATCCGGATAAACGCGACGCCATCGGACTTACCATTCAAGTCCACCGGTTTCGCGATATATCCGGAACCGCCGCAGGTCTGGCAGTCTTCCGGAGCCACTCCTTCCCCCCTCGTGTTACTGGCATTCTGCCCGAGACGCCGCCAACGTAAACAAAAGACTGATTTTCGTTACGAAAGCCGAACAAGGAAGGAGGGCTGCTTAGGTGAGCGCGCGATCGAGATGCACGTAGCCACCGTCTACGAACAGATGCTGTCCTGTTGTATGGCTCGATTTCTGCGAGAGCAGGAAAGCCACCATGGATGCAATCTCTTCAGAGGTCGTCATTCGCTTTTCCAGGGGAATTCTGGACAAGATGAGCTCCAACTTCTCGTCGGGATTCGGGAAGGTATCGAGCCAGTTGCGATACAGTGGCGTCATGACTTCGGCGGGAATTACTGTGTTAACCCGAATACCATACCGAAGCAACTCAGCCGCCCATTCGCGGGTGAGTGCCATGATTGCCCCCTTCGACGAGGCATATCCGGAAGTACTGCCTTGACCGGTTACCGCCGTTTTGGATCCAATGTTTACGATCGATCCGCGAGACCGCTTCAAATGCGGCAGAGCAAAGTGGGCCATGCTGTAGTAATGAACGAGGTTCCGGTTCAGGGAAGCCACATATTCGGCGGGGTTTCCCTCTTCGAGCCCGATTTTGTCGTTGCGGCCGGCGTTGTTCACAAGGCCATCCAGCCGTCCAAAATCTGTTACGGTTTTGGAAACTGACTGCTCACAGCTCTCAGGGGTGGAGAGTTCGACCGTTATCAGACCACAGCGACCGCCTTTGTCCTGGATCTCCTTCTGCAGTTCTTTGCCTGCTTCGCCATCACGTCCGATGATGACCGGAACCGCTCCCTCCAGGGCGCAGGCTCGAACGATGCCGGCACCAATGCCCTTAGCTCCTCCAGTCACGATGATGACTTTGTCTATTAGTTGAAGATCCATGCCTAACCTCGAAGGTTGAAGAACCCGCCGTCGAGCGGATAGTCGGCCCCAGTAATAAAGGATGCCTCGTCGGAACATAGAAATAAGGCGACCGAGGCGACCTCGTCTGGTTCTGCCATTCGTCCAATCGGTTGTGACTTTGCCAGTTTGTCGTACATCTCGTTCTCTCGCCCGGGATAATTGTTTTTCAAATAGTTGTCCACAAACGGGGTGTGCACGCGCGCCGGCGAAATGCAATTGCAACGGATGTTATGAGCGAGGTAGTCCCGCGCAACGGAGTACGTCATCGCGATGACCGCTCCCTTGGTCATGGAGTATGCGAATCGGTCCGGCAAACCGGCTGATCCAGCAATCGACGCCATATTAAGTATCACGCCGCCGCCGCTGTTTTTCATGTGCGGCACAACGGCGTGCATGGCGTTGTAAAAGCCCTTCACGTTCACGCGGAGAAGCCGATCGAAATCTTCCTCAGTTGTACTCTCTACCGTTCCCAAATGAGATACCCCGGCGTTGTTCACGAGAATGTGAATGCGGCCTGTGTGCGCCAGCTCAGAAAAGATCGCCGTGACCTCGTGCTGTTTCGTCACGTCGCAGAGGTGGAAGGAAGCATGGCCACTCCTCGAGTTGATTAGCCGGCACGTTTCGTTAGCACCGCCTTCGTCCACATCCAGAATTTGAATCGATGCGCCGTGAGAAGCAAACCGCAACGCGATCGCCCGCCCGATGCCGCTTCCTGCACCCGTAACAATGGCAATCCTTCCGTCGAGGCGCCGATCGTTTGCCGAAGTGCTCGTCACAGAGAAACGCCTCGCTTCCAGGGAATGAAATCTTCCTGCGCCTTCTCCTCTGCCTTCGTATGCGTGCGCCCGCTTGCAACATCAATTACATAGTCGAGGATGGTCTCGCCCATCCTCTCGATCGTGCTCTCCCCTTCAACGATCGCTCCCGTATCGACGTCGATGATGTCGTGCATCTTCTTGGCAAGAGCCGAATTCGTCGAGAGCTTCACCACAGGAGTAATCGGATTCCCTGTCGGAGTTCCCAACCCTGTCGTGAACAGAACGATGCTTGCGCCAGCCCCCACTTGCGCCGTCACGCACTCGACGTCATTTCCCGGAGTGCATTGCAGGTTCAATCCAGGTTCCGTGGAGTACTCCGGATAGTCCAACACCGCCGTAACGGGCGAAGTGCCGCCCTTCTTCGCGGCCCCCGCTGACTTCATCGCGTCTGTCAGGAGACCGTCGCGCATGTTTCCGGGCGACGGATTCATTTCGAAAGTTGCCCGAACTGCCGCGGCCCGCGCCGCATAATCATTCATGACCTGGATGAATCGATCGCCGACTTCCTTACTCTTTCCACGATCAATCAGGTTCTGCTCGACTCCGCATAACTCGGGAAACTCCGAAAGAATGGTCCTACCTCCCAAGGCCGCAAGTAGATCGGAGGTATGCCCAATGGCCGGATTCGCCGAGATTCCAGAAAAGCCATCTGATCCGCCGCACTTTAATCCCACACAAAGCTTCGAGAGAGGTGCGGGGGTGCGCTGAGCCTTATTGGCTTCTGCCAGCCCGAGGAATGTCTGACGGATTGCCTCACTCATCATTGCCACTTCCGATCCGCTCTGCTGTTGTTCGAAGATGTAGAGCGGCTTGTTACAATTCGAGTCCCGCTTTCGGATTTCTTCCTGAAGAATGCGTATCTGCGCATGTTGACAGCCAAGGCTAAGAACGGTTGCACCGGCCACATTCGGATGGTGGATATATCCTGCGATCAATCCACACAGGTTCTTGGAATCTTCGTGAGTTCCGCCGCAGCCTCCTTCATGCAGAAGGAAACGTATCCCGTCGACATTTTCGAACAGCCGTTTGCTCGTTTGGCTCGAGCCATTGCCAGCCGTAAGATCTGCGCTGAGCTGATTCAATTTTCCTTCGCGATAGAAGCTCGCCATCTGCGCCACTTGCTGTCGATAGAGCTGTGGTGCGGCAAATCCAAGCTCCTCTTCGAAAGCCTGTTTCAAGACTTGAATATTCTTGTTCTCGCAGAACACTAATGGCACGACGAGCCAGTAATTTCTCGTGCCAACCTGTCCATCGGACCGTGCATAGCCGAGGAATGTTCTGCCCTTCCACTTTGAAACGTCTGGCGCGGACCAGTGAAATTCCTTTTCCTGCTGACGAAACGGCGACGCTTGATGACGAATATTCGTCGTCGTTACGACCTCTCCGGCGGCAATCGGCTTCACCGCAGTCCCAACGATGCCCCCATACATCACGACGTGATCACCCGGCGCAAACGGATTTAACGCGAACTTGTGTTTGGCGGGAACATCTGAAGCCAGAGTCTGGGCCTTGCCGGAACAGTCGACGACCTCTCCGCACTTCAGATTCGTCAGCGCTACGAAAACGTTATCTCGAGGATCGATTTGGAGTACGCGAGAAATCATTGTGGAAGATCCAATCAGGGGAACCTGCTGATTGTAAATGACGCGAGATTGTCCTTCTACGCTCCCAGTTTCCAAAAACGCCGTGCGTTCTCGCCGAGAATGGCCTCTTGCACTTCGAGCGAAAATTTCCGAAGCCAACTCTCAACAACTTTCATGGCGCTCGTATAGCTTGCCGCAACCAGGCATACTGGCCAATCGGACCCGATCATCAGCCGCTCAGGCCCGAAAGCCTCGAACGCAATGTCAAGGTATGGAGTGATATGCTCCGGTTTCCAACGTTGCCAATCCGCCTCCGTCACCAGCCCCGAAAGTTTGCAGAAAACATTCGGGAACTCTGCCACCCGGCGAATTCCTTCCGCCCAATCCGCAATCTCTCCCGATTTGATGCGAGGCTTTGCCATATGATCCAGCACGAACCGCTGTCGCGGAAATCTCTCCACAAACTCAGCTGCAACTGGCAAGTGCTGCGTATATATAAGGATGTCATAAGCTAGATCGAACTCCTCAAGTGCTGCGATCCCACGCATAAAATCTTCTCTCAGAAGGAAGCGTTCGTCCGGCTCCGACTGAACAATGTGACGAACGCCGACAAATTTCGGATTGATTGAGACCTTGCGCAAATCTGCACTGACATCACGCGAACGAAGGTCCAGCCATCCCACGACGCCTAGGATTTTTGGATTTTGATCTGCTAGCGAGAGTAGGTGCCGTGTCTCTTCCAATGTTTGCCGTGCCTGCACTGCGACCGAACCAGCAAATCCATTCTGGTGCAGCTCAGGTTCAAGATCTTCAGGCAGAAAGTTCCGGCGGATCGCACGCATCGAGTCATCGATCCATCCATACTCTTCGGGGCTGTAGATCCAGAAATGCTGGTGAGCATCGATGCGCATGAGACTAGCTTAGACTTCCCAAGAACTCGGGATGTTCACGTACGAGCGATCTAGCGCAGCTACGGAAGGACAGCCAAGCAGGCGAAGTGTTCTTTCCACATCTGTGCGTAAGATCTCCAAAGCGCGCAACACTCCAGCTTCACCGGCCGCAGCGAGTCCATAAGCATAAGCGCGTCCACACAGGACAGCACGGGCTCCCAGGCAAAGCGCTTTCACAATATCGGTGCCGCGCCGGATGCCTCCATCCATCATCACTTCCGCCTGCCCGCTCACAGCTTTGATCACTTCAGGCAGGACGCGGAGTGAGGCCGGAACTCCGTCGAGCTGGCGCCCTCCGTGGTTCGAGACTGAAATTGCCGCAGCGCCATGGTCGATGGACTTACGAGCATCGTCACCGCTGAGCACGCCTTTCACGATGATCGGCCCGCGCCAGATCTCGCGAATCCAGTGGAAGTCGGACCAGGTTACGGCGGATTCCGCCAATGCGGCTCCGACATCGACAAGAGGCAGTGGCCCTTTTCCGGGAACCACCACATTGGGCAATGACGGCAGACCACCATCCATCAGAAAACCAGCAAGCCATCCGGGACGCGACAAGATCTGCGGCAGATACGGAATTTTCTCGAACACGCCCCCGCTGATCAATTCCTTCATCCCATTGCGATAATCTCGTTCGCGAATTCCGGAAACCGGAGTATCAATCGTGACTACAAGCGCGCAATAGCCTGCCAGTTTGGCGCGTTCAATAGACGCTTCTGCGGCTGCACGTCCACCCATTAAATAGAGTTGGTAAAACGCAGGCCCAGTCGTGCCGGCTTTCACATCTTCTAATTTGTGTCCGGAGATAGTTGAAAGAATGTAAGCCGTGCCGAATTTGCCTGCAGCACACGCGGCAGCCACTTCGCCCGACGGATGCATCAGTCGGCTATAGCCGACTGGAGCAAGCAGAAAGGGAACCGCCAGATCAAGTCCAAGAACGCGCGTTCGCAGATCGCAATTGGGTTCCACGACGGCCTGACGAGGACGAAAGGTCACATCGTCGAACACGCGGCAGTTTTCGCGGAGCGTAACTTCGCCTTCAGCGCCGCCATCGAGATAATCGAAAACGGATTGAGGAACTCGGCCCTTTGCGATCCGGCGAAGGTCATTTACACAAACGACGCGGGGCGATTCTACGGAACGGGAACGGGTTGGCTGCGAATCTGGCATCACCGAAGTTGCGGATTCGCATAGATACTAACACTCGTAACCGCCGCTCGCCTCGAATGACGCGGCAAATCAATTCACGGCCGCACCTACAAGGTTCACTTCGCGAACCGGTTCGACTGTCGCGTTTGATAGCGCAAACGTCACAACGACTGCCTTGGATGTGGGCGTGTTGCTTCGCAGTGCAACACTGTCGATCGGTACCAACACATTTGCCTCGGGAAAATATGACGCCGCGCAGCGCCTTGGAATCTCGTAAGGTACAGCCACAAAGCGCGGCGCTCTCCGCAACTCCAATTTGCCCTTGTTGTAATAGTGGCTCGTAATATCCAGTAGATCTCCAGCCTTCCAGCCATGCTCCTTCATATCGGCGGCATTCAGCAAAACCACACGCCTTCCATTGAAGATCCCGCGATAGCGGTCGTCGAGCCCATAAATCGTGGTGTTGTACTGGTCGTGGCTCCGCAGAGTCGTCAACAAGAACTGACCAAGATCAAGGCGAATGGGTTCGAGCGACGAGACCGTAAAGGTCGCTTTGCCGCTTTTGGTCTTGTAATCGTTGTCTCGCGCGGTATTTGGAAGATAGAAGCCTCCCTTTTGACGCACGCGCCGATTCATGTCTTCGCATCCCGGCACAACACTCGCAATCAATTCGCGAATGCGGTCGTAGTCCTCGACAAGTTCCAACCATTTAACAGCAGTGCGATTACCTAATGCCGCGCCAGCAAGCCGCGCCACGAGATGCGGCTCACTGAGAAGATCGTCTGAGGGTGGATCCAGGTTTCCTCGCGAAGTATGAACGATCCCCATTGAATTCTCGACAGTGACGAACTGCGGACCCGAGGCCTGCCTATCCCGATCCGTCCGGCCAAGACAAGGCAGAATCAGCGCTTTCTTGCCGGTGATCACATGAGACCGGTTCAGCTTCGTGGAAACGTGCACAGTCAACTCGCAGCGCGACAAGGCCTCCGCTGTAAATTCAGTGTCCGATGTAGCCGAGATGAAATTGCCGCCCATCGCGAAGAAGACTTTCACTTTCCCGGCGTCCATCGCTTTGATCGAATCAACGACGTCCCAGCCCGGCTTGCGCGGAGGCTCGAACCCAAACGTGTCGCGAAGTTTGTCGAAGAAGCTGTCGGGCATGCGTGGCGAAATACCCATCGTGCGGTCGCCCTGTACATTCGAGTGCCCGCGCACAGGACACACTCCCGCGCCGGGTCGCCCCATGTGTCCGCCGAGCAGCATGAGATTTACGATCTCCTGAATCGTCGCCACAGCATGACGCTGCTGTGTCAGGCCCATTGCCCAGCACGCAATCATCGCTTTCGATTGCATGATCAGTTCGGCAATTTCGTGGATCTGCGCGCGGGATACGCCACTCTGCTCTACGATCTCGTCCCAGGAAACCGTCGCAATCGCCTGCTCGAACGCTTTGAACCCGACGGTCTTCTGGTCGATGAAAGCGTGATTGGCCACCCGGCGCTGGTGCTGCGCGTCTTCCTCGAGAATCTCTTTGCAGAGTCCCTTCAGAAACGCGTGATCACCGCTCAGCCGGATTTGCACGAAGTGTTTCGCGATCTTCGTGCCCGGACCGAACACGTGCAAAACATCTTTCGGATGCTTGAATCGGATCATCCCTGCTTCAGGCAGGGGATTCACACTTACGATAGTTGCTCCACGCCTGGCGGCCTTCTGAAGAGTGGAGAGCATGCGTGGGTGATTGGTTCCGGGATTTTGCCCAATAATAAGGATAGTGTCGGCCAGATCGAAGTCCTCAAGCTTTACCGTCCCCTTGCCAACACCGATTACCTCTCGCAGCGCAAGCCCCGACGATTCATGGCACAGGTTCGAGCAATCCGGCAGATTGTTTGTCCCGAACTGCCGCACGAAAAGCTGATACAGAAATGCTGCTTCGTTGCTAGTCCGGCCCGAGGTGTAAAACACCGCCTGGTCCGGACTGCTGAGCGAATTCAATTCGCCTGCGATCATCGCGAAAGCATCATCCCAGGAAATTGGCTCGTAATGGTCACTGCCATCGCGCAGCACCATGGGATGTGTAAGGCGACCCTGATGTCCCAGCCAATAATCGGACTGGTTCGACAATTCACTAACGCTCCACTGCTCAAAGAACTCTGGCGCGCAGCGCTTTGAAGTCGCTTCTTCCGCGATCGCTTTGACACCGTTCTCACAGTATTCATTCAGCGATCGTTCGTGATCTGGATCGGGCCAAGCACATCCCGGACAGTCAGTTCCATCAAACTGATTGAGATGCGAAAGCGCGGTAACACCTCGCGCCAGCCCAGGCTCTTTAATTGTGAACTCTGCTGCTTTCAGGACAGACTTCAACCCGGCAGCGAGTTGAGCAGGTGCGGTGATCCGAATTCCGTCTGTTTCGATTGGAGGTAGCGCCGAAGGCTTTTCGCGAAGGCCGAAGGATTCAGGCGCCGTTTCAAGTTCGGGAACAACTTTGGTTTCACCCACAGGTCCGCTCCCAGAGGCGTCTAGTTTACGCCAGTGTGATTCAGATGTTGTTAGTAAGGTGTATTTGGATTAAAGTAGCGCTATTAAAACGTATCAATACACGCCCCCAGCCAGTCCAGGAGCGAATGCCGGAGGTGCAAGAATGGAGTCTCGGCCCTCATCTCAGCAAGTTTCACGGCGGAAGTTCTTGGCAGCAAGCGCAACCGCTGCCGCATTCACCATCGTTCCGCGATCTGTCCTCGGAGGAACCGGCTATGTTCCTCCCAGCGACCGAGTGAATATCGCATTCATTGGAGTGGGCGCGCAGGGTCTCCGCGTCATGCTGCATTTCCTGAAAGAAGCAGATGTTCAAGGTGTGGCCGTCTGCGACGCATATAAAGGAGGCGCGGGATATCCACAGTGGTCAGATCGCGAGTTCTGCAACTCCGTTCGTAAACTGCTTGGTACCGACAGCGGCTGGGAGTGGCTCAGCCCCAACGATCCGCTGCAACTTACGCACACTCTTCGCGTAACAAGTGGTGTAGCCGGACGCGAACCTTGCCAGAAAATTGTTGATGGCTACTACGGCGCTCAGAAGCGCTCCGGCCAGTATCACGGGTGCGCGGCGTACACTGATTTCCGGGAACTGCTCGAGAAGCAGAAAGATGTTGACGCGGTCGTCGTCTGCACCACCGACAATCTCCATGCGGCTGTATCCGCAGCTGCAATGCGAAAGCGCAAGCACGTTTTCTGTCAGAAGCCACTAACCCACACAATCTACGAAGCGCGTCGCATCGCTGAGATCGCCCGGGAGACAGGCGTGGCCACCCAGATCGCCGTCGCAAATCAGGCTTCCGAGGATACTCGCTTGCTCTGTGAATGGATCTGGAGCGGCGCGATCGGCCCGGTCCGTGAGGTTCAAAATTGGTCGAGCCGTCCGTTCTGGCCACAAGCTATCGAACGCCCTAAGGAAACGCAACCTGTCCCTGACGGTCTTGATTGGGACCTCTGGCTCGGACCGGCTCCCGAGCGTCCTTTCAATCACGCGTACCTGCCATTCTCCTGGCGCGGGTGGACCGACTTCGGCTGTGGGGCTCTCGGAGATATGGGCTCTTACAGTTACGACACTATCTTCCGTGTCCTGAAACTTGAAGCACCCACTAGCATCGTCGCGAGTTCAACCGACCGCTACGACGAAACATATCCGCAAGCCTCGATTATTCATTACCAATTTGCAGGCCGCGGTGATATGCCGCCTGTCAAGTTCACGTGGTATGACGGCGGTTTGAAACCACCGCGTCCTGACGAGTTAGAACCCGGACGTCCATTGAAAGGAACGGGCGACGAGGATGAGGGTCTGCTCTTCATCGGTGATAGCGGCAAGATTTTGTGCGGATTTAACGGACGCGGTCCCAAGCTGATTCCTCAATCAAAGATGGATGCATTTCAACAACCGCCCAAAACTCTTCCGAGATCACCTGGAAACGAGCGTGAATGGCTCGATGCCTGTAAGGGCGGAAAGGGGAAGACAGGTGGCAATTTCGAGTTTGAAGGCATGGTGACGGAAACGCTCTTGCTCGGGAATGTGGCAGTCTGCACCGGAGAAGACATAACTTGGGATCGCGCAAACCTCAAAGCAAACAACTCGGAGCTTGGACAGAAACTTATCCGTCCGGAACGCCGTAAGGGATGGGAGCTCTAACGCATGCAGTCCGCTCAAAATTCATAAGGAGGCATTCATGTCCGCAATTACCAGACGCACTTTCTGCAAAGTTGCTTCCACTCAGGCCGCAGTTCTGGGCCTGCTCTCCTCCGGCGTGTTGAAGCTCCGGGCGAATCCGCTAGGTCTACCGATCGGATGCCAGACGTGGCCCGTGCGGCAAATGATCGCCAAGGATTTTCCGGGGACGTTGAAGTCGCTGGCCGCAGCCGGATTCCAGTCCATCGAACTCTGCTCGCCAGCCGGATACAGTGATGAAGGATTCGGCGGTCTGACAAAATACAAAGGCTCCGAATTGAAAAAGGTCATCAACGATGCCGGCTTGACTTGCGTCAGTTCCCACTTTGGCATGGATGAACTCCGCCAGAATCAGGATGAGCGCATTGCATGGGCGAAGGATCTCGGCCTTACTCAAATGCTGGTCGCCAGTCTCGGTGGTCCCAAGAACCCCACCATGGACGACGTGAAAAGGGCCGCCGACGAATACAACAAGATCAGCGAGAAAGCCGCGAAAGCGGGCATTCAACAGGGCCTGCACAACGAGGACTTCGAACTCTCAACCGTGGACGGGAAGCGGACCTACGATGTTCTCTTCGATCTGCTCGATCCAAAGTTCGTCAAATTCCAGTTCCAGGTCTCAACCATCAGTCGCGGCTACGACGCCGCCGAGTATTTCAAGAAATATCCCGGACGCTTCGTCTCTATGCACGTGCAGGGTTGGTCTGCGGCCGACAAGAAGATTGCGCCGGTCGGGCAGGACTCGCTGGATTGGAGAACAATCTTCTCCGCGGCGAAGGTTGGCGGAATCAAGAACTATTTCGTTGAAATGAAGCTGGAGATGATGCAGGCTAGCGTACCGTATCTGCGCAATCTTCAGGTGTAGAAAGGCAAGTTGCGGTCCTCACCTCGAAATAATTGAGCCCAGCTCTCGCTGGGCTCTCATAAATTCCCGTTGTACAAGCCTTAGTGTGTCATTCCGCCGCCTGCAGACTTGCAGGTCTTCGAAATGTGCTTCAGCGAGCTAACCTGTAGAGTCTGGCCTGATCCGCTGCTAGTGGAAGCGGTGCTACCCGATGCCCCAGAACTAGACATACCAGTCACTTTTACTTCGTGACCGACATGCTCGCTCAGCTTTGCCGTATCGCCTGTCAGTTGATATGCCATGCCATTCTTGTCAGTAAGGGTGAAGTTCCCGTTGGAACCACTCAGGCACCCTTCCACCGTCATTTGACCGCTCGCTCCGGAGCTGGTTTGGCTGCCTGTACTGGCGGCACTGGCTGGGGCCGAGCTGTCCTGCGCAGCTGCCCACGATAGCCCAAGCAATAGCACGGACACGATCAGCAGTACTTGTCTCATAGATGCAACCTCCAATCGATTTTTTGCGATGAACTCGTCGATCTCAAAATCCCGGGTTGGAGGGCAGAGCACTCCGAGAAAGCATCGACATGCAAATTGTCCATTGCCCGGAAGAGAACCCCAATACCTTACTTACCTGAGAGGAGCTCAGGTGTTCACTTGAAAACGGTGATGTGTTCGATTCACAGCTCTTGGTCACATCAATATCAAGAAAGCGGAGGTTCCGATCAGGTCCCTAGGCAGCTTCGTCATCGCGCCTTCGCGGCGGGATGTCCTCTGTGTTCCCGTATTCTTCGTGCGTGTGAGTCGGACGCTCCGGATGATTGGCAGCATCCTCGACGCCTTCCACAGCTGCCGCCTCGACAGCTTGGTCGGTATCGGACAAGTCTTCCACCGAGTCTTCAGTCGCTTCCGGCTCGGCTGCAAGTCCAAGCGAACTCCCCGACTGGCCAGCGCTATTCATCCCAACTTCGCTCGGATCCGAACCCAGTTCGTCGAGCTGAGCTTCGAGATCCCCCTTCCGCTCCGGTGAACGTTCGTCGAGATTTGTATCGGCGTCTTTATGCATCATTCCTCACCTTACCTACCTACGTTTTTTATAGCGCTCTCGCGCGCATACCCATCTCCGGTCTTCCCTGTATTTCATTTGCCGTGATCGGGAACACTCCTTTAACAACTCTTATGCGGATTCATTCCTCCAACTTGTGGAGGAATTCTGACTTAAAGAATGTCGAAATCAAAGAAGTCCGCCAAAGGCCTTGCCAACCCAACAAAACTGAATTCTTTCGGCGATAAGAAGAACAGTGTCGTAAATGCGGTCATCGAAACCCCAGGCGGTAGCCGCAATAAATTCAAGTACGACGAGAATCTTGGTCTTTTCGCACTTTCTGGCGTTCTACCAGAAGGCATGGTTTTCCCGCATGCTTTCGGATTCGTACCCAGGACCAAGGCGGCTGATGGAGACCCTGAAGACATCCTCGTCCTCATGGATGAGCCCTCTTTCGCTGGCTGCGTCGTTCCGAGTCGACTTCTCGGGGTCATGGAAGCCGAGCAGACCGAACGAGACGGCAAACGGGAGCGCAACGATCGTTTGATCGCAGCCGCCGCCCAGAGCTATGAGTATTCCGAAGTCGAGACCCTCGACGATCTGGACAAGCACGTGCTGAAGCAAATCGAGCAGTTCTTCATTAATTACAACGAGGAGAGGGGTAAGAAGTTTCGCGTCCTGCAAGTGCGCGGACCTAAGCAGGCGCTGAAACTACTTAAGAAAAGCATTCACTAAGCACGATGGCAGACATTCTTATTCGGTTCCTGATCGGAGGGGTTGTCGTTTCGGTCTTTGCCGTCATAGGCGATCTGTTCAAACCGAAAAGCTTTGCCGGTCTGTTCGGCGCAGCTCCCTCGGTGGCTCTAGCTACGATCCTTCTGACGGTCCGCAAAGAGAGCGCTCAGTACGCTGCGACTGAGGCACACTCCATGCTCGCCGGCGCCGCTGCATTCGTCGTCTACAGCTCGGCAATAAGTTGGTTCATGATGCACAGAGAGTGCAAAGCCCTATCTGTCTCTGCTGTTTTCTTAACGATCTGGGCAATCGTGGCCTTTGGATTGTGGTTCATCTTTATTAACTAAATTAACTTATGAGAGTCAAAATCGATACGTCCGCGTTGAAGGCAACGAATTGGCGCCAACTTCTGTTGCGTTTCATCTTCGGCGGGCTTATCACGGCCGGAGCCGGCCTGATTGCGAAAATATATGGGCCGGCAATTGGCGGACTTTTCCTCGCTTTTCCGGCGATCTTCCCTGCCAGCGCAACCCTCATTGAAAAGCACGAAAGAGAAAGAAAGCAGAACGCTGGCGTCCATCGAGCGGTCCGCGCTCGCAAGGCAGTCGCAATCGACGCCGTGGGCGCCTCCATGGGAGCAATTGGCCTACTCGCCTTTGCCCTCGTAGTCCAAAAGCTAATCGTCAGTTATCGCCCATCGATAGTCATCCTCGCTGCCACAGCGGCCTGGATGCTCGTTTCCTATGTCCTTTGGATGATCCGCAAACGCTTGTAGCAGAATGAGCTACAGTCGCTGAAAATTTCCCCAATCGCTGTAATAAAACTGCTCAACTCCCGTCTTTAGTGATGTAAGCAGTACCGGGAGGTAGTAACCTGCGAAGCGTACTGATAGAGGAACCGGCGATCGCCATTCCCGACGAACTCGAGCGGGCTTACCGGGCGCATCATGGGCTGGTATTCCGCACAGCCTATCGCATTACTGGCAATGCGTCCGACGCGGAAGACGTCCTGCAGACCGTCTTTCTACGTTTGCTGAATCGAAAAGATTCCTCTGGCGCTGTGCACAGCGAACAGAGCTATCTTCGTCGCGCCGCAATCAATGCATCTCTCGATCTGCTGCGCTCACGACAGGCCGATCGCACCACAGAACTGACGGATTATCCCGACGGCCATGTCCACAGTGAAAGCACAGACTTACGACGAACATTGGCCCGGGCACTTAGCACGCTCGAGCCACGGTCGGCAGAAGTATTCACTCTGCGCTTTCTCGAAGGTTTTACCAACCCGCAGATAGCCGCCATGCTCGGCATATCCCAGGTGCTTGTAGCGGTGATCGTGCACCGCGCCCGGCGGCAGCTTCGCAAGGAACTCGGAGCATACACAGGAGAGAGATCATGAACGACAAACAGTTTGATCAGCTATTATCTGCAGTTCGTAATGAGGAAGTTCCCGAGAGCGTTGTCGAACAGGCAAGCGACCGCGTATGGAAATCCATTACGGGCGATGCGCATTCCAGCGTACAGCCGCTCCGCTCCTGCGCCGACTTTCAAGCGCTCATTCCGATCTATTTGACGAAACAACTGTCGGGACCCCGAGCCCTTCTCTTTGAAGATCACGTGCACTCGTGCGTTAGCTGCCGTCATGCCATCGAACGCAGAAGGGGCGATGAGGTCCAGAAAGTCGTGCGTGTCGAGCCGAAGCGCGCTATGTGGTCCGGCTGGCGCTGGGCCATGAGCGCGGCCGCTGTAGCCGCCGTCGCGGTTGTGACCTTCGCATTCTTGAACGGATTGCTGCCCGGGCAACACACCGTGCGCGCAGAAGTTGAGTCCGTCGGCGGTTCGCTGTACGCCGCAAATGGCGATACCGCCCGTCTGATTCCCGCCGGATACCAGGTCCGCAACGGTGACGAAATCCGCACGGCAAAGGGATCTACTGCGACTGTTCGCCTGCTCGACGGTTCTCTCGTCGAGATGGGCGAGCGCTCCTCGCTGTCCGTTTCACGCCGTTGGAAGGGCACAACGATTGACCTGCAAGGCGGACAAGTGATCGTCCAAGCTGCTAAGCAGCGCACCGGACGTCTCTACGTCGCCACCGATGACGGCCTTGTTTCCGTGAAAGGAACCGTCTTTTCAGTGAATCATGGTTTAAAGGGATCCCGTGTCGCCGTGATTGAAGGCGTCGTACACGTCGACTTCGCGGGTAGAGAGACCGATCTGCATCCCGGCGAGCAGGCCACCTCTGGTCCAAGCGTTTCGAAAGTGCCCATCCAGAATGAGATCGCCTGGAGCCGCAATTCCGCCAAGTACCTCGCTCTATTGGGCGAATTTTCCATGCTGCAGAAGCAGTTCGCCGCAATCCCCGCACCCGGACTGCGTTATAGCTCTGACCTTCTGCCGCTCATTCCGGAGAACGCAGTGGTCTACGCAGCCATCCCGAATCTCACCAACGCGATCGGTGAGGCTACTCGCCTTTTCGATGACCGGCTGCAGCAGAGCCCTGAGCTGCGTAACTGGTGGCGGCAGCAGCAGAAGGGAAATGGGCCGAAGCTGGAAGACGTCCTCAACGAATTCAAAACCTTCAGCAGCTATTTGGGAGATGAAATCGTACTCGCGGTCGCCAAGCAAGGCCCGAACTACACGGCTCCAATCGTTCTCGCTCGTGTCCAGCAGCCTGGACTGGAAGATTTCATCCGCACCGAAAGTAGCCGATTCAATTCCAGTGGCACACAGAATTCGCTGCAGATCGTTCACGATCCGGGAACCGCGGTTGCAGGCCCAGGACATCCCATGCTTGTCTACATCGAAAACGGCCTGCTGATCGCCACTCCGGAGCCGCTCGAACTGCGGCGGACCGCGCAGCGTGCCGTCTCCGGGAATTCCGTGCAGGAAACTCCATTCACGCAACACATCGCCCATTCCTATCAGCAAGGGGTCGAGTGGCTTTTCTGCGCAGACATGGAACAAATTGTGCAGCAGAACGTACAAGCTAATAGCAACCGGCACGATCTGCCGCCGGGAATGAGGGACGTTCGCTACTTGACCTTGGAACACCGTGAACTCGATGGCAAGCCCGAAAGCCGTGCAGACTTGATGTTTGCCTCGCAGCGTCAGGGCATCGCCTCATGGCTTGCGCCGCCGGCATCAATGGGATCGCTCGACTTCGTTTCTCCCGACGCCCACATGGTTACTTCAGCGGTCATCAAGAACCCGAGAAGCATCATGGAAGAAATCTTCAAGATGATCGGTGCCGGAGATGCGAAATTCTCCCAAGATCTGGCAGAGTTCGAATCGAAGTCCGGCGTCAGCGTGCTTGACGATATCGCCGCGCCCCTCGGCGGCGAAGTGACGATGGCTTTCGACGGCCCAGTGATTCCCACTCCACGCTGGAAGCTGATCTTTGAAGTCTACGACCCATCGACACTCCAGTCCACAATCGAGAAGATGGTCGATGCCTTCAATCGCGAGGGCGCTGCGAATGGGCATAGCCTGAGCCTTACGAAAAAGCAGGTCAATTCACGCACGTACTATGTGATCACCAACCCCGGCAATAAGCTAAATGCAGAAGTTGACTACACCTTCGTCGATAGCTATCTGATCGCTGCTCCCGATGTAGCGACGATTTCACGGGCTATCCAGTCTCGCGAGGCCGGCTTTACTCTGCCGAACTCCTCGACTTTCAAGGCTCTTGTCCCGACGGACAGCTATACGAACTTTTCCGCGATCTTCTATCACAACCTCGGCCCGGTGGTCGGGCCTCTGGCGGATCAGGTCAAAAGCTCCGGAGTCGTGACTCCGCAGCAGCGTCAGTCCATCGACTTCCTGACTGCCAACACTGCACCCGGACTGATCTACGCTTACGGCGAGCCTAGCAGCATCGTCGTGGCCAGCAACACAGGGTTCATGGGCTTTGATCTGGGAACCCTGTTGACGATGGGCCATAATGGCCCCTTCATGCCTCAGATGTTGCTAGACGGCATGGCGAATCGCACCACGGCACCAACACAGTGAGCACACTCGTTCAACCCGGAGCACCAGCCAGCACAGTTGCACCACAGCGAACTGGTGCTCCGCCGCTGATCGAACTCCAGAATCTGTCCGTTCGCTTCGGCAAGCGCGATATTTTACGCAACCTCACGGCCTCTCTACAGGGACAGGCAATCGGACTCCTCGGTCCGAATGGCGCCGGCAAATCAACACTCATTAACACACTCCTCGGTTTCTATCTGCCACATTCAGGCTCCGCGCGCGTGTTTGCGCATGACATCTCCACAGGGATGCGCGAGATTCGCTCGCTCGTGGGATACATGCCCGAAAATGACGCATTTATTTCGAAAATGAGCGCTGTCTCATTCGTCCAGATGATGGGTGAACTCTCGGGCCTCCCATCCGAAATGGCCCTGGAGCGCGCCCACGAGGCTCTTTTCTACGTTGGACTGGCGGAAGCCCGATACCGGAATTTGGGAACTTACTCGCTCGGCATGAAGCAGTTGGCGAAGCTGGCGCAAGCGATCGTGCACGGCCCGAAGCTTCTGATTCTCGACGAGCCCACTAACGGACTAGATCCCTCCGCCCGCCAACGCATGATCCGGATGATTCGTGAGATCCGCGACACCCGCGAGATGCGCATCGTGCTCTGCTCCCATCTTCTGCGTGACGTCGAAGATACCTGTGACGAAGTTCTGATCCTCAAGGGCGGCCAGATTGCACACTACAGCAACATTGATGAAGAACGTCGCGCGAACAAACGATTTCTGGAACTGGAGACCTACGGCGCAAATGGTAACTTCACGTCGGCTATC